>Ga0209536_100000010_pt1 | contig 277693 bp, 220 predicted proteins | sample DeeMarSeWOR28_12_FD_187461 | JGI IMG/M metagenome (GOLD analysis project Ga0209536, IMG submission 187461) | Marine sediment microbial communities from White Oak River estuary, North Carolina - WOR-2-8_12 (SPAdes) (version 2) | ecosystem: Environmental > Aquatic > Marine > Intertidal zone >... | reverse complement strand
ATTTGCGGTTGACTGCGGTCACCCTTCCCAAAAAGATGTGGGATGTCATCCGCTATGAGATCGAGCCCATGCTGCCGGCCATATCCACGCTGCTTTTTCTTCTGGCAATCCTGATTCTGGTGCTTGTCGGTTTTCTACAACAGCGTATTGCCCGCCGGATAACAGCGGGCTAAGTGAGTTAAGAGATCAAGTTTCGACAAAACAAAACCCGACGGCGAATCTGAGAAAATGACTGCGCTATATTGAACTGAGGAAATCAATGTTTCCTGAATTTTCCATGTCAGCCCGGTATCGGAAAAAATATCCAGGTGTCGGTTTTGGGCTAACGCTGATCAGCGGCTGTCAAAATCATGAAAACCCGCCGGGGTTTGATCAGCATAAGCGCAAACTGTTGCGAAAGATGAGAAAGCGCGAAACGCTGGCCGAGATAAGCGCTCGCATCGACACCTATGCCGGTTTTTTTCAGCGGTTCGGGCATACGTGCCCGTTGACCGCGCATCTGAAGCGAACAATCAACAGTGGTTTTCCACGCTATGATCTGATCGTGGATGCGCATTTTATGGCCGAAATGTGTGCTGGTATTCTGGTGGCGGTGACGGATTATGATCGTTTTGACGGCAACCTGACACTGGATACCACCGCTGACGGCGAAGTCTGTGCGGGGATGGGCGGTCGTGAGTTTGTTACCGAAAAAGATGAGATTGTGCTACGGGATGAAAAAGAAATTGTCTGCGTGTTGTGCCAGGGGGCTGACGAAAAAACCCGAGCACGCGGGGATACGCGCAATGTTCTTTTTTATGCTTACGCGGTTCCCGGTATCGAAAGCCAATACCTTAAAGACGGGCTCACCATTGCAGCCGAAACGATGGCTGAGTTCGGTGGCGGCAGGATTGAAGGAATAAAGGTGTTCGAACTGGAATAATGGAATGTTGGAATCTTGGAATGATGGGTTAAAAAACCAGTAATCAAAACTCATATTATTTCATATGTTCATACCCAATATTCCAGCATTCCACAATTCCAACATTCCGTAAAGCGCATCAAGAAAATGACCTTAACAGAATTCGGTGATCCAATAAATAGTCGCAATTCCGAGCGACTTAACTATTTTTTCAACCGATTCCCAAATGCTTCCAATGCGTCCCGCAGCATCTGACGAATGAAAACCATTTTATCTCCGGGGGCAAGTTTCTGGTAGGTCGCGTGGCCTGGATGGGTCGGCGCCAGCCCCGGCGGATTTTCTTCACATCTGGTGCGCATCTTCTCAAAGGCCTGGACCATTGCGATCATACCGATGTTCCGGTAGGGCAGTGCCGCGAGCCATTTGAGGCGACGCATTATTTCAAAACGCATCTGATCGGCCAAAAAAAGGTGGATATCCACCACCTGCATCTGCTGTTCACTGGCCAGATAGTTGAACTTGGTGGCCGGCCCTAAATCCAGAATCCCCATTATTACCTCATAATAAGCAAGCGCGCTTTTTTCTCCGGGCTGGGCCAGAAAATACAGGGTCTGATCGGATAGATCCGAAAGGCAGGTGGTTGCATCGTAGGTTTCGCCAAAGCGTTTCTGCCAGGGGCCGAAAGCCCGTTGTTCAACGGCCTTGGTGCGATAATCATCGAGGTCAACGACTTTTGTCATAGGGTGTTACGGTGTGTTATTTTTTTTTGAAAATCTGTTCGAAAATATTCTGGACCCCTTTCTCAAGGGATTTTTGCAGCGCCTGTTCGGCCAGGCTTGCGGTGGCCTTTTGCATGGTGCTTTCGTCAATGTCCGGGTTTGCCGAGTTGCCGCGGATAGGGACATCGATGGTGACGCCCTCAAGGAACCGGTAAGCTTTATTTCCAACCAGCTTGGGAGTGATCGGCAGTTTGGCCACATAATCAAGGCTTTTGTCAAACCCCATCGAACCGCGGAGCTCTATGGGATAGCTATCGATTTCAAGCCGGATGGGAGAGGTCTCAATCCGTCCGTTGCGGGCCACAAAATCAATATCCAGATCCCCAAAATCCATCTCATTGCCGCGAACACCGACCAAGGACAACAGCCCCGAGAGCAGGTTGGTAGAATTGACGCGAACTCCTTTTAAGCGCAAAGTTCCGGCAAATGCAGTTTTATCCCGGTCCTTTTTATCCAGCGGCCAGTTAAAATGTTGCATATACAGATCTACGTGTCCGCGCGCCTTGACCGAGCCCTGGAAAACCGGATGAATTTTAGAAATCAGTCTTTCGGCCATGGCATCGGTGATTTCAACATCTTTTAAAATGTTAGAATCCGGCGGCAGGGTAAGTATATACGGTTCTTTTCTCAAATCGATTTTGGGCTGCAGATTCAACTGGCCGCCGTTGGCGGTTGCAGCCAATTTGGCGACGGCGGTTTCATTGGCAACGCGTAAGGGAACTTCGGTGGCCGAAATAATTAGACCGAAGGCGTCAATGGAATCTGCACGAATGGCCCCGGTAAAATCTGTTTGTTTGAGTGCATCCGTCCAGCGATTCCCGCCGGAGACCATTTTGAGTATAAAGGGATTGTCGCCTTTGCCCGTTATGGTGATCTGAGGACCGGCAATTTTCTGAAGGTATGGAGACAGCATTCTCAGATCTAAATTGATGTTACCGCTGGCCGCCAGCGTTTGTTTATCTCCAGCCTGATCGAGGTTTCCGGCCGCCGAAAGGGACAAAGGGGTGGAGTTTAGCTGGATGTTTTCAATCGTAAGCGCCTTTCCGTCCGGACTGCGCTTTAAATCCGCCTTCAGCTTGACGTGATCCTCGGAAATCGGAGGCAAGGTTTCAGAGGTTAACCGAAAAGGAGAAAGATCGGCATTGATCTTCAAAAACTGGGCCTTCGGAGATGAAAAATCCAAATCGAGGTCAAACGTTCCTTTTCCGGAAATGCGGGTTTTTTCCGGTAGCTGAATAAAATCACCGTAGGCGGTGGTCAGCTTGGCCAGGTCCAGGTTTGCGGTGGCCTGTGTTTTTATCTCCTTTTGTAAGTTTGACCAGTCGTTAACCGCCAGTTCGGGGATGGTAATATCTCCGGGTGCGCCGCTAATCTCAATCGGTGCGAAAAATAACGATTTTGTATTAAAATTGACGTTACCTTTTGTCTTGACGCTTAAATGCGCTTCCTGAAGGGTTTTCGGACCACTGCGGTAACGAAAGTTTTTAGTATCCAGCCGGGTGTTTTTCAATACCAGGCTCTGACCATCCAGCGACCCGCTGCTTTGGATATGGGAGGTTCCCGCCAATTGAGTGTCGTGCGAAAGTTTGTCAAAATTTTGCAGCAGCGCCGTAATCTGCTGCAAATCGAAGCGCCCGTCGAGTGACAGGTTGTCGGCATCCGGTATTTTCCCCTTCGGGTTTAACTTAAAGCGTGCGGCGCTGAATTTTCCGCTGGCGATCGACGACTGAACGGTTAAATTGGACTGGCGGAATTCACTGGCGCTTAAATCCTCACCCTTTCGGATCGTGGTGGAGAGATCGGCTTTGACATTCTGCTTGGGAAGGATGCGACGACCGTTTCGGCTTAAGGCCAGGCTGCGGGTATCTAAATTTAACGCGGCTGTGCTTATGCCCGGGGAAGCTTCTTTAACCTCCAGTCTGGCAAACAGCTTGCCGGAGCCCGCCCATTCTTTAATGTCGATAAATTTTTGTAGTTCCTTGAGGGCCGCTGCTAAATCCGCTGAAAGCGTAACCTGCATGTTGTCCAGGTCTCCCCGGCCGTCTGCATTTAAAAAAGATGAGCGCAGCGATAAGTTATCAATCCGAATTTCTTGTGCGCGCTTTTCTCCGCGGGCCTTTACCGATATCGGTTTGTTCCAGGATAGTTTTTGGCCTTTACTGACGCCGCTCAGCTGATCGATGCGAGCGCTGCTGTCAAAGGACGTAATTCCATCGGCCGTTTTGACATCGGCAGACAATACGAGTTTGCCCTGGGACAGCTTCGTATCCTCGCGAAGTTTCAATGAATGCGGCAATTGGGTGAAAACTTCAGCCAGGTTGATAGCAGCGGTGCCGTTTAAGTGTTTCTGCCCCTGATTGGAATAGCTGCCGCTTGCCGATCCGTTTGCCAGCGAGGATTGGAACCTCAGTTGTTTTAAAGACAGCGCTTCCCGGGTGACGGCGCCGTCCAGCTGCATATCGATGCCGGTTACAGCCGGCCGATCCATCCCCAGCGGGCCTCCCCATAGTTGGAGCCGATTCAGCGATACCTGACCCCTTATGTCCAGGTTATCAGAAGCGCTTCCCTGCAGTGTCAGATCGGCATTTAAACGCCCTTTACCTGCGGGGTAATCACCGCGGGAAGCCAGGATGGCCAGCGCATCTTCAAGTTGCCAGTCCGTGATTTTTAGTTTGGCATTGGATTGAATCGCATTCAGATTAAGCGGATCATCCGGGGAAAGCGTTAGGGTGCCTTCACCGGAAAAGCGGCCGGTTGTATCGCCGGAGGTCATAAAAAGGCGATAATCGATCGGTTCCTTCAGATCAGATATTTTCAGGTAAAGATCGAGATCTTTGACCACTGTTTTGGGGTCGCCGCTTGCGTTGGCCGTACGGATGGAGCCGTCGGTAATTTTGAGTATAGCGGCAAAGGCCGGAAATCCGGCGGCGGTGGAGGGCCCCTTTTGTTTCGGTTTTTCAGACTGCTTCTTATCTGAAAGATAAAACAGCACATCCGGCTTAAGCAGTTCGACGGCTCCCAGGTTGCCGGGGTCGACGATCAGCTGAAGCAGTCCCCGATATCCCTTAAGCTCGGCTACTTCAATGAGAAGATTTTCCTGGCGGTGGTCGTAGGTGATGCCTTTGGCATCGATGCCGCTAAACCATTTAAATTTCCATTCTGATACCTGCAACTGCCCGGGAAGGCGCTGATTGACCGCCTGCAACAGTCGAGGTTTTAGTGTGTCGCTGGATAATATAGCCGGCAGAAACACCAGTCCGGCAAAGATCACAAAAAATAGCGCAACCACCGTTCCAATTAAAGTCGACTTTGTTTTCATTTGTTGTTCAACCGCAGATCGTGTGCTGATATCTCTATTCTTTCAAACGGATGGAACCCACCAGCGGGACCGTAACCACTGCGACCCTTTAACCTCTCTAAAGATGTGTTATATTGATAATACGTACCGTCAAAAGTTATATAGTATGATCGCTTTATTTTCATTAAGATAGTGCTGAAACCAGAATTATGCAAAGGTTAGGATGAAATTATTCTTTCTTATATATTTTATCATTTCCGCCTTGCTGGCGACCTATATCAGCTGGCGGCTTTTCAGCAACACCGCTGTCAGGCGTATCTGGAAAATTGCCATTGCCTTCGGAATTGTCGGCATGTTGTTTTTACCGGTCATTCTGCTTATTCTGCGTCGTACAGGCCTTGACAACAGCTTTATCGATGTTCTCGTCTGGTCCGGATATCTGGGGGTCGGTTTTTTAAGTTTCGTCTTCACGTACCTGGTCATAAGAGATGTACTGTGGCTGCCCGCCGGTGCGTTTAATATAATTAAAGCCCGGATATCTAAATCTGCGCAGGAAAAAGCAGCATCCAATCCGATCGAAAATCCTTCCCGCAGAGGATTTCTGGTTAATTCCATGAATTATGGGATTGTGGCAACCGCCGCTCTATCGACCGGCTATGGTATTGCCGAAGCAAAGCAGACCCCGGCAGTCGAGGAGGTGCCGGTACCGATACTGGGTCTACCGGAAAGTTTTGAAGGCTTCAGAATTGTTCAGATAACGGATGTGCATATCAGTCCCACCTTCCGCCGCTCCTGTGTGGAAGATATCGTTGCGGTTGTCAACACGTTAAATGCCGATATTGTGGCTTTGACCGGGGATCTGGTGGACGGTACTGTCGATCAGCTATCTGACGATGTTGCCCCGCTGGGTCAAATCAAATCCGCTATGGGCAATTATTTCGTCACCGGCAATCATGAATATTATTCGGGTGTGCGCGACTGGATCGATGAAATCAGGCGGCGCGGTTTTACGGTTTTAATAAATGAACACCGAATAATTACGGGCGGCAAAGGTAAAATGCTGCTGGCCGGTGTTACCGATTATCGTGAAGGCCGTATGCTGCCAGACCATCGATCTGATCCGCAAAAGGCCCTGAATGCCGCACCCGAAACGGATATCAAAATCCTTCTGGCCCACCAGCCCAAAAGCATTTTCGCTGCGGCCCGGGCCGGCTATGATCTGCAGATTTCCGGCCACACCCATGGCGGCCAGTTTTTCCCGTGGAACTTTGTGGTGGGCTTGTCGCAGCCATATATATCCGGTTTACACACGCACGCAGACACCCAAATCTATGTCAGCCGGGGCACCGGCTACTGGGGCCCGCCGGTGCGCGTGGGGTCTCCCTCCGAAATTACCCTGATCAAATTGGTTTCCGGCGGCGAATCAGTGGGCGGATAGCAACCTGAAAATGAGCGGCGCCGTGAGGACCACAAACACCACGCGGATGAAATGAAAACAGACGACCAGCATGGGTTGCGCCTGGCTCTCTAACGCCAGCACAGAAATTGTGCTCATTGCGCCGGGGCTGGTTCCCAGGTAGGCCGTTCCGATATCAACCAACCCCAGGCGGGTAAACACAATTGCCAGGACGACGCCGGCACCCACCAGAACGATACACGAAATCATCACCGGGATCGCGATTTTTTTCATAGCCTCCATGAGCGCCGGTTGAAACGAGGCCCCGACCCCGATGCCGATGAAGACTTGTATAACAAAGGTGAAGTTTTTCGGTATTTCCCAGTGTACTTTCACGAACAGTTTAAAACAGATGATGGTTAACATCGCGCCGATGAGGGCACCGGCCGGTATTTTTAGTTTCGCACCCGCCAATCCTCCCAGCAGGCCGAGACCCAAGTACCCTAGCAACCCCAGGCTGGAACTCATATTTTTTCCTTTCCGATTTGATTAAAAATCTTGCTCTGAAGACAAGGCATTACCGCTATCCTTGTTGACGTATTTTTTCAGGCACCAGAACATAGCCTTCCATGAGACGTCTTGCCGTGCGGCCCAAAATCGCCTCTTTGTAATTAAAATTGCCCTTGGTTTCTACTACAACCGCACCCACTTCAATGATACCGCTGGGATGGCCAAGTTTCATGATTTCTTTTGTTCCGGCTTCCGGTGACATTAGATCGTGAACCACCGTTCCGGGAATTCTGGCGGCACCCGCTGTCGCAACTGCGCCGCTGACGGCAAAGGATTTGTGCAGGGTTCCCATGGACATCATGCGGGCCACCAGGTCGATCTCGGCAACATCGACGGTTTTGCCGCCCAGAGTTTGGTATGATTTTGGCGCACTGACCCACGCAATTTTGGGAACCGCCTGGCTGCGCTGGGTGGCTTCTTCGATGCTTTCCGCCAAACCGATTTCAACTGCTACTGTACACCGGATACGTTCAAGCTGTTCTTTGATGGTTTCATCGCTGTCAATTTTTTCGATTTCTGTTCCTTCCAGATCGAGGACGGCCGCCTGGACCAACACCACCGGATTGGCCGCATCGATAATTGTTAATTCGATCGTGCCCATTTCCGGAACATCCAAATTATCTTTTACGTTTCCGGTAGGGAAGAGCTTTCCTGTCAGCGACCCACCCGGATCGGAAAAACGCAGGATGATTCTGCTGCCGCTACCGGGGACACCGGCGATTTCATAGTCGCCCGTTTCATCGAAGCGTCCATCTTTGACCGGTACTTCGGCAACGATCAGTTTGTCGGTGTTGATTTGATGGATCCGGACACGGGTGATCGGCTCGGTTGCAGCAACCAAACCCTCATCCACGGCAAAAGGGCCGACGGCGGAAGACATGTTGCCACAGTTGCCCTTGAAATCCACCAGCGGGCGGTCAATTGAAACCTGACCGAAATTGTACACGACATCATAGTCGGTCGATGCAGATGGACTGATAATGGCAACTTTGCTGGTGGTCGATACAGCCCCGCCGACGCCGTCTATCTGGCGACGGTTCGGGTCCGGGCTGCCGTAAGCCGCCAGAAGCATGGCATCTCGTAGCCCCGGGTCGGAGGGAAGGTGATTGGCATGAAAGAACAGTCCCTTGCTGGTGCCACCCCGCATTAAAACCGCCGGTATCCGAGTTTGCATGTTGAGATCTCCCCAATAAATTTCGTCAAGGTTTTAGGATTGAAACGAATCGAAACGAACCGTTTCATAATTTTTAACAATGATCAAACAAATTAAACATACAAAACTTGGCGACCTGAAATCAATATCCTTTCTTTTTTTTATTGCGGCATATCCGAATTCCTGTATAAATTAAAATTATTCTCTTAAAACCGAGAAAGCCATGCCAGATATTGAACCCATAATAACAGACGTCCTGGTCGTTGGTGGCGGCAATGCCGCGCTCTGTGCGGCCATGACGGCGCGTGAAGCCGGTGCCAGAGTTCTGGTGCTTGAAAGCGCTCCCAAAGATTTTCGGGGCGGCAATAGCCGGCACACGCGCAACATCCGTTATATGCACCATCGCGGAAATGACTGCCTGACCGGGCCCTATCTCGAAGATGAGTTCTGGGATGATTTGCTCCAGGTGACCGGCGGACAGACCAATGCCCAACTTGCCCGCCTGACGATTTGTGAATCTGCGGATTTAGGCCAGTGGATGACGGCACATGGCTGTCATTTTCAACCGCCGCTGCGGGGCACACTGCATCTGGCAAGAACTAATGCCCATTTCCTCGGCGGGGGCAAGGCCTTGATGAATGCCTATTACGCCACAGCCAGCAAGCTGGGTGTCGAGATAATGTACGGGGCAGATGTCCGCGATTTTGAGATGCGCGACGGTAAATTCGATGCGGCGATTTTTGAGTTCGAGGATGCTTCCCGAAAAGTGCGGGCCAAAAGTGTGGTTGTGGCTTCAGGCGGGTTTCAGGCGAACCTCAGCTGGCTGAAGCAATGCTGGGGAGAAGCCGCGGACAACTTTCTCATCCGCGGCAGTCCGTATGACAAGGGGCGGCCATTGCGGGTCCTGCTCGATCATGGCGCCAAGCCCGTCGGTGATTCGCGTCAATGCCATGCGGTGGCGATTGACGCCCGCGCACCCAAGTTTGATGGGGGAATTGTCACGCGATTAGACTGTGTTTCCTTTGGAATCGTGGTCAATAAACACGTGCGGCGGTTCTACGATGAAGGTGAGGACTTCTGGCCCAAACGATACGCGATTTGGGGCCGACTGGTTGCCCAGCAACCCCATCAGATTGGCTTCGCGATTATCGATTCAAAATCAATGGGGCTGTTCATGCCTTCGGTTTTTCCGCCGATTGAGGCCAATACGATCCGTGAGCTGGCCGCTAAGCTGGAACTCGACCCGGCCGCGCTTGAGACGGTGGTGACCGCGTTCAATAAGTCGGTACAACCCGGTACGTTCGATCCATCTATTTTAGATGACTGTGCCACTAAGGAGCTGGAGCCGCCAAAGAGTCATTGGGCGCGTCCTCTGGATACCCCTCCATTTTACGGGTATCCGCTGCGGCCCGGGATCACCTTTACTTACCTGGGCATCACCATCAATGAGAAGGCGCAGGTGATCATGCAGGACAACCGCGTCGCACCCAATATCTTTGCGGCCGGAGAGATCATGGCCGGAAATATATTGGGTCAAGGATACCTGGCCGGATTCGGTATGACGATCGGTACCGTTTTCGGCCGTATTGCTGGAAAGGAGGCCGCACGTTTTGCCATCGACGGACCTGCTGAATGAGGCCGGACGAATAATGACGATCTGCAACGCGTGCCGATATTGCGAGGGATTCTGCGCGGTGTACCCGGCTATGGAGTTGCGCCGAACCTTCTCGGAGCAGGATTTGAAATACCTGGCCAACCTCTGCCACAATTGCCGCGGGTGTTATTATGCCTGCCAGTATGCGCCCCCGCATGAGTTTGCCGTAAACATTCCCAAGACCTTCTCAGAGCTAAGGCTTGAGCTATACCCGAATTTTACCTGGCCCGGGTTTTTGGCAGGTATGTTTCGGCGCAATGGTTTGCTGGTCGCAATGATCACAACCTTGAGCGTAGCCGTTGTTGTGCTGCTGGCATTTATTTTCCGGGGGCCGGCGGTGGTTTTCGCGACTCACATCGGCGAGAACGCCTTTTACAAGGTGGTCCCCTATTTGTTTATGGTCATACCGTTTTCGGCGCTGGCACTCTATATTCTTGCAACCCTTTTGATAGGGGGGGCAAGGTTCTGGCGCGATACGGGCGGAAAATTAGGCGAACTGGTCGATCCACACGCGAACGCACGCGCAATCTGGGATGCTTTGCGGCTCAAATACCTGGATGGAGGTGGCCACGGATGTAACTATCCGGACGATCGGTTCAGCATGATACGGCGGTGGTTTCACCATCTTGTTTTTTATGGGTTCATGCTCTGTTTGGCCGCCACAACGCTCGCCGCAATTTACGATCACCTCTTGCTCCGGGGCGCGCCATATCCTTTTTATAGCTGGCCCGTGATGCTGGGAACCGTCGGCGGCCTGGCTTTGCTGGTCGGCACGGGGGGATTGCTTTATCTCAAGTGGCAAATGGATACGGTCCCAGCCACTGCGCGCGTATTTGGCATGGATGTCGGATTCCTGCTGCTGCTGTTTTTAACGAGCCTTACGGGTCTGTTGCTGCTGATTCTGCGCGGGACACCGGCCATGGGAACGCTGCTAACAGTGCACCTCGGTGTGGTAGGGGGTCTATTCATCACGATGCCGTATGGTAAATTTGTGCATGCAGTTTATCGCTACCTAGCGCTCATTCGCAACGCCATCGAGCAGTCGCGTGAGAAAACTTAGCGGCACAACCATCGATATATTTTTATGTATCCTGCAGGACGCCGCGTATGTTTTTTATTGATATTTTTCTGATATAGCGTTTATAAGTGAAATTATATTTTTAAAGAATACGGCTAAAAGGAGGTGATTCGGAAAGAATACCCATTTGATAACCCATTATCAAAAAAGGGAGGAGGAAGAAAAATGAAAAAAATAACGTATTTTCTTGTGCTTATCTTGATGGCCGTGTTTCTTGCCGTGCCGACTTCATATGGCGCGGATTTCTCCCACAAAACCATCGAATGGATCATTCCCTTCGGTGTGGGGGGTGGCAGTGACGTCTGGGCGCGTCTGTATGCACCCTTTTTCCAGAAATATCTGCCCGGTAATCCCATCGTTGCCGTCAAGAACATGCCCGGCGGCGGCAGTATTGTCGGCGGCAACCACTTTCACACCCGCGCCCGGCCGGACGGTTTAACCGTATTTGGGTCTTCGGGGTCCACCACCTTTCCCTACCTGCTGGAAAACCCCAAGGTAAAGTACGACTTTTCCAAGTATAAAATCGTGTTTGCCAGTCCGGTGGGCGGCATCGCTTACATCAATCCGGATCTGGGCGTAAAAACGGTCAAAGACCTCAAGGGCTTCGGCAAACCCCTGGCCTACGCCTCCCAGGGTGCGACCTCCCTGGACATCATCCCCCTGCTGGCTTTTGATATGATGGGTCTGAATGTGAAGGCTGTTTTCGGCTACAAAGGACGCGGTCCGGGCCGGGTGGCCTTCGAGCAGGGCGAAACCAACATCGACTACCAGACCAGCACGGCTTATATCAAAAATGTCCGGGCGCTGATCGAGATGGGCAAGGCCGTGCCACTGATGAGTTGGGGTGCTCTGGATGACGACGGCAACATCGTGCGCGATGCGGTCGAGCCGGATCTGCCCTGCATGCCGGAAGCATACGAGATCGTATACGGGAAGAAGCCCAAAGGACCCGCGTTCAATGCCTGGAAAGCGTTTTTCCTTGCCGGGTTCGGCGTGCAAAAAGCCATGTGGCTGCCGGAAAAAACCCCTGAGGACATTGTCCAGGCTTACCGCGATGCGGCCACCAAAATTATCACTGATCCGGAGTTTCAGCAGATCGTCGAAAAAAGCCTCGGCGGCTACCCTCAGCTGGCCGGAGAAAAAGCCCGCAAGGCCTTTGATCAGGTTCTGGAGGTGTCACCCCAAGATAGAAAATGGTTGATCAACTGGATCGAAACCAAATACAACGTCAAGGTCAAATAATCCGCGAGGAAGCGCAGCCATGGACGTTATCTTGCAGTCACTGGCCGTTGTTCTGCAACCTTCGCATCTGCTGATGCTGATCTGCGGCGTTTTCATGGGTCTGGCCATCGGTATACTTCCCGGTCTGGGCGGTATCGTCGGCATGACCATTTTGCTGCCGGTCATTTACGGCATGGACCCCCACAGCGCCTTCGGTCTGCTTATCGGCATGGTTGCCGTAATCCCGACTTCGGATACGTTTCCGTCGGTGATGATGGGCATCCCGGGTTCCTCGGCATCCCAGGCCACCATTATGGATGGCTACCCACTGGCCAAAAAAGGAGAGGCGGCCCGCGCGCTCGGTGCCGCCTTCACCGCCTCCCTGATCGGGGGTTTGTTCGGGGCCCTGGTACTGACCATTATAATTCCCATCGCGCGCCCGGTTGTACTGTCCTTCGGATCACCCGAGCTCTTCATGCTGGCCCTGCTGGGGATGTCCATGGTGGGAGTGCTGTCGGGCAACAAACCGATCAAGGGTATCCTGGCGGCGGGTATCGGCGTGATGATCGGCGCACTGGGGGATGCCCCGGCGGTTCCCGAGTACCGTTACACCTTCGGGCTTGACTACCTGATGGACGGAATCCCGCTGGTCGTCGTCGGTTTGGGACTGTTTGCTTTTCCGGAAATCGTGGATTTGATGATTAAGGGTCGTTCCATTGCGGAAGTGACAACCCTTGGCAAAGGATGGCTGGATGGGGTCAAGGATGCCCTGAAACACAAATTCATCGTCCTGCGCTGCAGTGTGATCGGGGTGATCGTCGGGTTTCTGCCCGGACTGGGTGGATCGGTGGTGGACTGGATCGCATATGGCCATATTATACAGACCACCAAAGATCGTGAGAATTTCGGTAAGGGCGACATCCGGGGCGTCATCGCACCGGAGAGTGCCAACAACGCCAAAGAGGGTGGCGGCCTAATACCAACTTTCCTTTTCGGCATCCCGGGTTCGGGATCCATGGCCGTTTTCCTGGGAGGCCTGCTCATCCTCGGCATACAGCCGGGCCCCTCAATGGTCACCGAGCACGTAGACCTGATTTACACGGCCATCTGGAGCCTGGCCCTGGCCAATGTATTCGGGGCCGCCATCAGCATCGCGCTATCCAAGCCGATTACCCGTTTGACCGTCATTCCCTTTAGCTATCTGGCCCCGTTCATGGTGTTGATCATTACATTTGCCAGCTATCAGGCCACCCGCAGCTGGGGGGATCTGATTGCCCTTCTGTTCATGGGGATTTTAGGATGGGTGATGAAGCAATACGGCTGGCCCCGGCCGGCAGCCTTAATCGGGTATGTGCTTTCGAACAACCTGGAAACCTACCTTTTTATTTCAGTACAGCGTTACGGTTTCGAGTGGCTCACCCGAACCGGCGTGATCGTTCTGGCCGTCATTATTATCGGCTCCCTGGCCATGGGGATATTCTACCAGGCCAAGAAATCTTCGAAGGCTTCAGGATCCGAGGAAGGCAAAGGAAAGTAAAATGATGCGTAATTTAGGGATCGTTTTTTCGGTGCTGGTCACGCTGGCCTTCGGATACGGCATCTATGAAGCATTTTCCTATGCCTACCTGGCAAAAATATTTCCCCTATATATCAGCCTGGTGCTCTGTGTCCTGGCCGTAATTAATCTTATTCAGGAATTCAGGGCATCGCGCAAAGGCCTTGGGGCCGACTCAAAAACAACCGCTGATCTTGAGTCCGAGTGGGGCGACATTCCCATGTCGGACGTTTTGCAGAGATTCTCGGTTTTTGTCGTGGTGATGATCGTTCTTTACGCCCTTGTATGGCTGATTGGATATCCGCTGGGTATCACGCTGTTTATCATTATTTTATACCGTTATGTTTCCAGGACCAAATGGCACTGGGCAATTGTTGCGGGTCTGGCCGGTCTGGGATTTCTGGCCCTTGTCTCCAAGCTGCTCTATATGGATTGGCCGGAAGGTATTTTTAAGCTGCCCTGGCCGCTGGGCTGATGGACAAGGACCTTTGCCTCAGAGCAGCGGAAAGGATAAACCAACAAGGTCGGCCTCTGATTTCAATGCCGCGACCACATCGGGCGTCAGCGGGATTCCATTTTTGAGACGCGCCTTCTCCGTGCGATGCTCGGGTTCCCCCGGGAATTGTATCTCCTTAAAGCCTTCGGCGAGCGGCTGCGCCTTGACCCGTTTGGCCAATGTCTGCATGCGTTGTTTGAATGCATCAAGGGACATGAAGAGGTCTGCCTTCAAGGCGACAAAAAAGTGTCCGGTGCCCTGGGGGCCTTCGAGGCCGGTGAAGGGATTACGCACTTCCCCGCCAAACGCCGCGCCTGTCAAGACGCCGCTAAGAACGTCCATCAGCATCGATAGGGCGGCACCTTTAACGCCGCCAAAAGGCAGAACAACGCCTTCGAACGCTTCTTTACCATCTGTGGTTGGACGGCCATTCTTATCTAAAGCAAGCCCTTCAGGGATCGGTTCGCCGCGCTGGGCCGCGAATTTGAGCTTGCCGCGTGCGATAATGGAACACGCCATGTCCAGCACAAACGCCGGCATACCATTCGTCGGAGCGCCTGCCGCGAAGGGATTGGTACCGAAAAATTTGTCCTGGCCACCCCAAACCGGTAGGGCCGGAGAAGCGTTTGTAAAGGCCAGGCCGATACAATCCGCCTCGATTGCCTGTAAGATATACAGCGCGGCCATACCGTAATGGCCGCTGCGTTTGACGCCGACCAGACCGATGCCAGACTCATGAGCGATGTGAATCGCTTCGGCCATTCCCTTCTTTCCAACAACGAGGCCGAGACCATCGTCCCCGTCGATCAGAGCGACTGCCGGCGCCACCCGCGAAATTTCGATTTTGGGTTGTGGATTTGCCACCCCCCGCCGCAAACGCTCGCAGTACATGGGTACGCGCGCAACACCATGTGAATCCACACCTCGAAGGTTGGCTTTAACCAGAGCAGATGCTGCCGTTTCTGCATCTTCCTCAGAGAGTCCATTGCGAAAAAAGATTTTACGGATGAAATGGTGAAGCCGGGGCGATGTAATTGTTAACCGCTGATTTTTACCGTTATTATTGGGCATCGCGGTGATTCCTTTCTCGGGGCCGATTATCAAAATGAATGTCGAAGGTCCGGGTTTCCGGATCCTCAGCAGCGTAGACCTGAGCATCGCTGAGCACTAAAATGGCGATGACCACCTTGATGCCGCAAATCGTGCCTTGCGTGAGATGCCCCCCCAGCGTGACGATGCTTTCATTTTCAACGGTCGAGGCCGAAAAATGAGCATGTATCTCCACACCACCGCCTTTTTTGGGCGCAATCCATCCCATCAACGACACCAATTCCATCGGATTTTCAACTTCCAGATAGAGCCGATCGCTCGGTGTCACCGGATAGGTTCTGGGAAACCATTTTAGATTTCGGAAAACGGCCTTTTTGAGGGCCCCCAGACCGGAAACAATCACCCCGGCGCTGATTCCCTCTTTCGCCAGCGCCGCCTCGATCGCGACCAGAAGGTCCGCATTCGGCTTTGCTCTAAACTGCACCAGTCGTTCGATTTGCTGGGATCCGATACATTCAAGCAGATTCATTTATTGATCCTCCCTGTGATCTGTTTTTTATTTTCTTTTGGGCGCATTATGCGCAGAAAACAACAGAATTTTATGTTTAAACGTCTATACCAAATCGGCAAACTGTCTTTCAATATACAAACTTGACGTCAAAAATAAAGAAGATACTTTTTCCTGGTTCAAAGGTTCAGGGGTTATATAACAGAAGACAGCCGAAAACCGGACCGTAGGGCAGCCCTTAGCGGCTGCCAAAAACCAATGACCGGCAGCCAGCCTGTGACGAGATCAGTCGAGTCGAGGCCGGGTTAGGACAACCTTGAACCCTGAATCTCTGAACCTTGAAACGCCAAAAAAAGATGAATTAACATTGATAAAATAAAGCCATGTTTTATAACTTACTTGCGGGATGTAACACCAGATAGGCGTTTCAATATATTGACTTTCACAATATGTTGCTGTAATCCCAATCAGAGCGGTGCATTTCCGAACCGGATTAAATTGAAGAGGGGGCGTTATGAAAAAGGAAGATTTTATTGATCATCTGAAAATCAAGAAAAAGCGGTTTGATTTTTTTAATATCCTTGCTCTGGAAAAAAAAGGGCTTGCGGATATCCAGCGGCTTCCGTTTTCGGTTCGCATTATGGTCGAAAACCTGCTGCGCAAAATGGATGGCCGCATCGTCAGGGAAGAAGATTTACGCAACCTGGCCGGCTGGCAGAAAAAATATGACGATCCGATAGAGATTCCTTTTCATCCGGCCCGGGTGTTGATGCAGGACTTTACGGGTGTCCCGGCAGTTGTCGATCTGGCGGCCATGCGGGATGCCGTTGAAAATCTGGGCGGAGATCCCGCGAAAGTCAACCCGCTGGTTCCGGTGGATCTGATTGTCGATCATTCCGTCCAGGTCGATTATTTCGGCACCGATGCGGCGGTGTTTCAAAATGTGAAGAAGGAATACGAGAGAAACGGCGAGCGCTACGCCTTGCTGAAATGGGCCCAGAAGAGTTTCAACAACTTCAAGGTCGTTCCTCCCAGGTCCGGCATCTGCCACCAGGTGAACCTGGAAAATGTGGGGCAGGCGGTGATCGCCGAAAATATTGACGGCAGGACGATGGCCTATCCGGACACGCTTGTCGGTCTGGATTCACATACGACCATGATCGACGGGATCGGTGTGCTGGGGTGGGGCGTCGGCGGCATCGAGGCTGAAGCCGTCATGCTGGGACAGCCCTATTACATGTCCATCCCACAGGTTATCGGCGTTTGCATGACCGGCCAGTTGCAAGCGGGCATTACCGCCACAGACCTGGTGCTGACGGTCACCGAAATGCTCAGAAACTACGGTGTGGTGGAAAAGTTTGTGGAATATTTCGGTCCCGGGCTGAAGAATCTGACCGTCCCTGATCGGGCCACGATTGCCAATATGACCCCGGAATACGGCGCGACGGTGGGGTTTTTCCCGGTGGATGAAAAGACCATCGAATATTTGAAAATGACCAACAGGGAAGAACAGGCCGGTCTGGTCGAAGCCTACACCCGGGCGAACGGTCTTTTTTACTCCGGCGCGCCGGATGCCGAATACACCGATGTGCTGGAACTGGATCTGTCGACCGTTGAACGCTGCGTATCGGGTCCGGCCAGACCCCAGGACCGCATTATTTTAAAGGATTTGAAAACAAAATTCGCCGACATTCTGGGATGTAAATATGAAAGAGATGAAGAGCTGGAGCGCATTTCCCAGTTCCACGAAGAATCCGGAACACAGACAAGCCGATCCAGAAAATGCGTTCCGCTCACCGAGTTCTGTTGCAATGTTGACCTGAATGGCATGCCCGTCAAGCTTGGCAACGGCAGTGTCGTGATTGCCGCCATCACGTCCTGCACCAACACCTCGAATCCATTTGTTATGCTGGGGGCCGGTCTGCTGGCCAGAAATGCAGTTCGAAGCGGCCTCAAGGTACCGCCTTTTGTAAAAACTTCTCTGGCTCCGGGCTCCAAAGTTGTTATTCAATACCTGCAAGATGCCGGTCTGATACCCTATCTCGAAGCCATCGGCTTTCATCTGGCCGGCTTTGGCTGCACCACCTGTATCGGTAACAGCGGGCCGCTTCATCCGGTAATCGAGAAGGCCATTGTTGACAATGATCTCAACGTGGCCGCCGTGCTTTCCGGCAACCGCAATTTTGAAGCGCGTATCCACCAGCAGATAAAATCGAACTTCCTGGCTTCTCCCATGCTGGTGGTGGCCTTCGCGCTGGCGGGTCGCGTTGATATCGACCTGAGCTTTGAACCGGTGGGATTGGATCCGAACGGCAAACCCGTTTATCTGAACGACATCTGGCCTGCAGATAAGGAAATTGAAGCTCTGATCAAGCAACACGTAAAGAAAGATTTCTTTGAATTGGAATACGGCCGGATCTTTGAGGGAGACGAATTTTGGCGGGGATTGCCCGATGTTGAAAGCATCACCTATGACTGGGATGAAAAATCCACCTATATCAAGAATCCGCCTTATTTCGAAAATTTCAGTCTGGATCAGTCTAAAAAAGGTGACGTCGAAAATGCCCGGGCCCTGGTGGTTGTCGGCGATACGATTACAACCGATCATATTTCTCCGGCCGGTGCTATTCCGGAAGAATATCCGGCGGGCCGGTATCTGATGGCCGAAGGGGTTACACCGGCTGAATTTAACTCTTACGGATCGCGGCGGGGCAATCATGAGGTCATGATACGCGGTACCTTCGGAAACATTCGATTGAAGAACAAGCTGGTCGGCACAAAAGAAGGCAGCTATACGCTCAAATTTCCCGAGAAAACTGAAATGTATATTTATGATGCCGCCGTGGCCTACCAGGGCGAGCAAACACAGCTGGTGGTGCTGGGCGGAAAGGAATACGGTGCCGGATCCTCCCGCGATTGGGCCGCCAAAGGATCCACTCTGCTGGGGGTTAAAGCCGTCATCACCCAGTCTTATGAGCGAATTCACCGCAGCAATTTAGTGGGAATGGGGGTGCTGCCGCTGATGTTCATGCCCGGTGAAAATGCCGAAGACCTCGGCCTCGACGGATCGGAAACCTATTTTATCAGCGGCATCGAAGATATCCAGCCCCGGCAGCAGCTGGCGGTGCGGGCGGTCAAGCCCGATCATACTGAAATCAAGTTTAGGGTCACGGCCCGGCTCGATTCGGACATCGAAGTCGATTATTATCACGGTGGCGGTATCCTGCCGTACGTCCTGCGCAAAATCCTTCAGCAGGAATAATCCGCTGATCAAGCGCTGCTTAAAGATCTTCCCCCTCAATTGCGCTTACGATTGGATGTGATCGTGATCAAGTCTGGAACAGGCAGCTGGCAGGACTTATCTGTCCCATTCAGTTTTAATTCCGCCCGGCGCGGACCAAAGAAATCCGCCTTGACGGTTGAACAAAACAATTGAAGATACCTGGCGCCGGTGGGTAACTTGCGTCTGGCGAATATGAAATTCCATATTTCCAATTGCGACCCGCGTTATATTCTTTTTGTCTTTCATAATTATTTTAGATCCGGCGTCCCCTCCAGCTGAAAGAATAATTTGAAATCCGGTTTCCCGGCCGAGACGCAATTGCGGGACGGCGGCTTGTGATGCGTCTTTTTTGGGAAATATATCCGGCAGATAACCCGGAGTTCCGAAGCAGCCCAATATCTTTCCATCTTGATCAATCACTCGAAACTCTTCGGCGGTAACAACCTTCTGATGGCTAAGTCCCTTTTCAGCGAATGCAGGTTTCGTTTGGAAAATTTGATTTGAAATAAAACCACCGGCAAAACCGGCAAATGCCGCCAGTAAAATTATAAATAACGGTTGCTTATTTTTCATATTTTCCCCTTTCTCAATGTATCCTTGATGACTTGCGGATAAGGTCGATTACCGATCAGGAATCCGATTCATTGGAAGATATGTCTTCAATCTCAAGATTTCGAATTACAAACACCGAACAGGGAGCGTCTTGAATGATCCGTTCGGTAATATCTTTTGTTTTGAAAAAGCGCATCAGGCCCTTACGGTCCGGAGCGGCCATCACGATTACATCCACCCCGAGATTTCTGGCCTTTTCAACAATCACCCGGTGAACCGGCATCCCGGTAACTTGAATTTCCTGGATGGCGATGGCATTTTTCAACTCCGGGGGAATGACTCTGGATAGTTGGTTCTTCTCTTTTTCGATGTGGTGTTTCTGGACATTTTCTAAAGATCCCGCCACGATGCGGCCGTGTGCCGGAAATGGCTCTTTGATGTGAAGCAGATAAAGCCTGGCCTCATGTGCCTGAGCCAGAGAAGCAGCATATCTGGCCGCATACAGTGATGCTTCTGAAAAATCTATCGGAACCAGGATATTTCGTATGATTATCATGCCGCGGTCATTCTTAGAATTTCTAATTGACGATATCGACTGGAAATGCCAATTTATTATAATACCCAAACGAGGGATATTGTAATCCATGAAAAAAGAAGAAATCAAGAAACTTGCTAAAAACAAAGATTTGATCCCTGGAATCTATAACTATTGCGATCGATGGTGTGAACGCTGCGCTTTCACCTCGCGCTGCATGAATTTCGAAATGTCGCGGAAGTATACGGATGACCCCGCAGCGGCTGATATAAGCAATGAAAAGTTTTGGCAAAACCTTTCTGAAATATTTAAAGCCACCCGGGACCTGCTGGAAGAATCCGCCGAGGAGCTGGGAATAGACTTTGATGCCATTGATTTTGAGGAGACATCGCGGGAAGAAGGCATCAAAGATAAAATTGTCCAAAATCATGAATGCTGCCGGGCCGCTAAAAAGTATTATGAAATGGTTGACGCATTTTTTGAGTCCGAATATATGCCCTCACTGCATCTCGTTGATAAAGCGGACGGAAAGAATACACCCGAATGGCAAAAAAACGATACTTTTGATGGACCGGCCACCCTGGATGAAATGGTTGAAATCATTTACTGGTATCATCATTTCATTTATGTCAAATTGATGCGCTCCGTTCGCGGCATTTTGGGCAATGCTTCAGAAATGTGGGAGGATTTTCCCAAAGATTCCGATGGCTCCGCCAAAGTGGCGCTGATAGCAATCGACCGTTCCATGGCCGCCTGGGGGAATATGCACAACTATTTTCCGGCTTACCAGGATCAAATCCTTTCCATCATTATGCATCTTGACCGATTGCGCAGGCGAGTGGAGAAAATCTTTCCGGCAGCCCGGAATTTTATACGACCGGGATTCGATGAACCCTCCGATAAGTGCTAACCCAAGAGACTGAGCGTGGATTCATACCAGCTGAATGATTTTAAGATCACCCTTGATAAGAAAGGGGCCAATCGATTCACCAAAACAACTTATCCGGTCAGATACGGTCGATTTTGCGAAATCAAAACTTCGGAATATCTTTTTGAATTTAATTTAAATGGTGAGATTAAATATATTCGCGGCCTCACCCGAAATTGGCCCCACCCGGCCGAATGGCTGAAGCGAACCGATGCCGACGACTGGGTTTTTTATTCGGTCGGCAGGTACCATCGGCTCTTTTCTTTTTTAGGTGAATTCTACCTGCCGTGTCTTTCCTACCCGAGCAATTCGCTGTGGGACTATGATCCATTTGAGGATTTAAGAATTCGGCAGGCATTGGCGGCCTGGTCGCGCATGCAGGTTGAAGTTCGCCCGATGCTTACAAACGGAATCCCTTCCCAATTCAAGGATTTTCTGGGTCTTATTACGCGGAACAATGCCAATGCCCTCCGAATGAAATCAGAAAAACTGCATCGAATTATTGGGAGCCAGGTCTCCGTTTTGCCTCCGGATACCCGTCACGTTGATTATGAGGTGATCCCGCTTATGATTACCGACGGATGCTTATATCACTGTGATTTTTGCTGTATAAAATCCCGGCAAAGCTTTCGCCCCCGCTCTAAAGACAATATTCAAAAACAGATACGGCAATTAAAGAGTTTCTATGGTGTCAATCTGGGCAACTATAATGCTTTATTTTTAGGCAACCATGATGCACTTGCGGCGGGACGTGAGCCCATTTGCATGACTGCAGCTGAAGCATACCAAGCCTTTGGCTTTGAAACCTCACACCTTAAAAACCCGACCCTCTTTTTATTCGGGAGCGTGGATTCCCTACTTGATGCCGGTGCGAATTTGTTTGAGGAGCTCAATCAGATTCCTTTCTACACCTATATCAACATCGGGTTTGAATCTGTGGATCGAGCCACGCTGTTGCGCATTAACAAACCGCTGGAAATCAGTAAAATTAAGGACGGTTTTCAGATGCTGCTTGATATTAATCAACGCTACCTCAACATCGAAATCACTGCCAATTTTTTGATGGGAGACCGGTTTGCGACCGACCATTATACCTCCCTTATTCAATTGGTACGCAGCCGGCTTGATCGTTTTTACAGCAAAGGCGCCATTTACCTTTCACCGTTAACTGGCAGCCGAAACCATCGCGAGCTGCTGCGAAAATTAATTCAGATCAAAAATTTGATTCGGCTGCCCACATTTCTTTACTTGATTCAACGGCTGTAAAAATAACCCGGGTCACTTTCTGCAAACCCATTGCAGATGTTTGTCTCTTTCCTATTGATATTGTATGGAATTGACAATATACGGTTTTATCATAATTTTGCATACATCCCCGATAAACCGCATTCAATTTGACGTGAAGTGGTTTCAAAACCTCAGATTGTGTTCGGGGGCCCCGCTTTCACCGGCGAGGGCACGCGGCCATGGAAACTAGATGGGGTTTTGAAAACACTTCGACTGAAATATCAACCCGACAATGGATTAGACCATGTTGGATGCTTACATAATTCATCAGGATGATTTCAAAAAGTTAGAAACTGAATGGGGCCAACTGTTAGAAGCCTGTGCAAATGACAACTTTTTCCTGTCATGGAAATGGCTTTCCGTTTGGTGGCATTTGTACGGCTTTGATCTCGAATGGCTTTTGATCGGCGTTCGAGACGACGAACAACTTATCGGCATTGCCCCGCTTTGCATCAAAAAGGTTTTGTACAAAAAATATCTAACGTTAAGAGAAATCCAATTCATCGGAAGCGGGTTGATTTGTTCGGAACATCTGGATTTCATATCACTGCCGGGCCGACATAAAGAGGTTCTCCAGAAGGTAATCGATTTTCTTTCCAGGGAATATACAGATTGGGATATTGCCAAATTAACCGATATTTTCATCGGCTCTGAAACCACCGATTTTTTTGAATCTCAAGGCGCCGTTATTCGCGACTGGACAACCTGTCCCTTTATCGGGCTTCCGGGCACATATGAAGAATATCTGAGCGACCTTTCAAAAAAAGCGCGTTACAACGCGCGCAAAAAAGTCAAAAATCTTGAGAAAGCGGTATCCATTGAATACGGCATTGCCGAAGCGTCCAATCTATTTGAAGTATTTAATGAGCTGAAGAACCTGCATAATCTTCGGTGGCAGGCCAAAGGGATATCTGGATTTTTTTGCGATGATTCGGCCCGCTCTTTTCATGATGAAATCGTTCGCCAGGTTCCGCCCGAAAACACGGAGCTGAGTTACATCAAAGACCGAAAAACAGGCGCCTACCTGGCGATTCATTATTCTTTCATACAAAATCAAAGAGTCTACCTCTATCAACAGGGTACCAACCTTGACTACCATCAATATAGCCCTGGAATCGTGCTTCTGGTCTATAATATCAAAAGATATATAAAAGAAGGCTATACGGAGCTGGATTTTCTGAGAGGCGATGAAGAGTATAAATTTCACTGGACAAAAGACTGCCGGCCAAACATTCAAATCATCATGTTTAACCCCGGGAAAGTCAAAACCAGGCTGCTGAAAAAATTATACCTCCTCATAAATAATTGATAAAAAAACGATAATTTTTTAATCATAAAATCGCAATTTCACCAACGCCCCCCTCTTAAGCGCTTATCTCTACTTGGTGCGAAACTGGCTGTGACAGGCCTTGCAGCTCTTGCCAACCTCCCCAAATTGCGTTTTAATGGCGCTAAAATCACCGCTTCGGGCTGTGCTGACAAGCTTGCTGGTTCGGGTTTCAAATGTTTGGGCGGCTTCTTTGAATTCGGCCTGCTTTGCAAAAGCCGAAGCATTCAATGTGGTGTCCCCGCTGTCGGTTCCGGGCACCATTACAGCCTCCCAGGGAAGACGCGACAGGGTCTCAACAAGCATCGCATTATTTGTAAAAGCCTCCTTGTTGTAAGGGGTCTCTTCTTTTACCATTGCGCCCATGCGCCCGAAATGCTGAGCGATCAGGAACATGACCGATTTGCGGTACTTGATGGCGTATTCGGGTTTAGAGAACTGGGCGTACGCGCCGCCGAAAGCAACCGCAACGAAAACAAAGCAAACCAAAATTTTTAAAAGTCTTTTCATTTTTCCCTCCTTACAATTTAAGCGTTCAAAAGAAAAATCAAAATCTTAATATTTTAAGGATGTCCTCACCTCCCAACCATTCTGTGTTTTTCTCATGATGCTGGCGGCGTGTGGATTACGGTCCGGATCCCGGGGTTATCTGGACGCCGGTCATCTGTTCGACCCAGCTCACCATATGACTGAGGCTGCTGCCTTCCGCCGCCCAGCGATCGGCTGCCATCCAGAGATGCTGGCCGAGGGCCGAAAGCGGCACGGGAAGCTCCAGGCTGCGTGCAAGTTGCATCGCAATACCGATGTCTTTGACCATCAAATCGAGTCTGAACGGATCATCAAATTTTCGACTGATGATACGCTGGCCGATATGGTTCTTGCTGATCCAGGACATACCGGTGGAGACATTTAGAACATCGGTCATAACCGCCGGGTCGAGACCGAACTGTTTTCCCATGGTCAGGCCTTCGGCGGTAGCCATAAACGTCATGGCCGTAATGAGATTGTTGATACATTTCATTGCATGCCCCGCCCCCAGAGGCCCGAGGTGGAATATCTGCCGGCCCATGATTTGAAGCAAAGCTGAAACACGCTTTACATTCGCTTTTTTGCCGCCCACCATAAACACGAGCTCTGCGGCCTGCGCACCGGCCAGAGCGCCGGAAACGGGGGCATCCACCATTTCCACACCCTTCGCGCGCAGAGCTTCGGCGGTCTCGAGCGTCAACCAGGGCTCGGACGAAGATGTATCCAGAAGCAGTGCGCCGGCATGCAGGCCTTCAATCAGGCCGGAATCGCCCAGGGCAACATCGCGCACGTACGTTCCTGAAGGCAACATCGTAATTACGATATCCGCTGCCTCCGCCACTGCCTGTGGTGTATCCGCAACCCGAACGGCCGCATGCGCGGCTGCCGCCCGCTCTGCGGCGGAACGGTTAATATCATGCAGCGTCAGTTCATAGCCCGCTTGGGCCAGATGTCCGGACATGGGTGTTCCCATCACGCCGATACCGATAAATCCAATGTGTGGTTTGCTCATGGTGTGGTTCCTTTCGCCACCGCGCTTTAAATGGAATATGCAGGGTTAGATTGAAAATTGAATCGGGCGGCCTACCCGGGCTGGCAGTATCTGGCTCTTAAGCGCGGCTTTTCGATCTTGCCGGTGGAACCCCGCGGCACCCGGTCGAAGATAAACCGACGGGGTCGCTTGTAACGCGGAAGATTTTGTTCACAGAATGCGGTCATTTCTTCCTCGTTCGGAACCCTTTCGGGCAAAAGCTCGATGATGGCGGTGACAATTTCGCCGAGCCTTTCATCCGGGGTGCCGATTACCGCTACGTCGTGAACATCGGGGTGCCTCTGGATAACGGCTTCCACCTCGACGGGATAGATGTTTTCTCCCCCGCTGATCACCAGATCCTTTTTTCGATCGACAAAATAGATAAAACCGTCCGCATCGCTTTTGCCCAGATCCCCGGTAAACAGCCAGCCGTTTCGAATCGTTTGGGCCGTCAGTCCGGGATTTTTATAATATTCCTGCATAAGGCCGGCGCCTTTGGCAATGATCTCTCCGACCTGACCCTGGGGAACATCTTCTCCCTGGTCGTCAACGAGACGGACGTCCCAGAGCAGGCCCGGTTTTCCGATGGCACCGATTTTGGTTTTATTTCCGATTCCGAGGTGCAACGTTCCCGGACCGGTAGTCTCACTCAAGCCATAGACGTTGTCAAATTGCATCCCGGGAAAATAGTCCCACCAGCGATGGACCAGGCTGGCGGGGATGGGCTGAGCGCCCATGTAAAGCAGTCGCCATTGGGTCAGCTCATAATTTTCCTTTTTAATTTCCCCCTTATCTAAAGCATGAAGAATGTCCAGCGCCCAGGGGACCAGCAGAAAGACCAGGGTGACCCCCTCTTTTGAAATATTCTCAAATATGTAGACGGGGGTGACTTTCTCGGTCAAAAGAACCGCCCGTCCGCCGGCTAGCATGCACCCGAGCAAATGGCCGATCGCCAGATGATAAAAAGGCGGCAGCATCAACAGGCAGTCGGTTTGTTCCCAGCGCTCATGGCTGGCTTCATTTAAGGCCACACACATCAGATTCTTGTGAACGTGCAGGACGGGCTTGGGCTCCCCGGTGGTCCCGGATGTAAAATAAAGAGCGCAGGGATCGTCGTCCTTCAGGGCGATCTCCGGGCGTCCGGCAGGGGCCTCTTCGATCAGATCCTCCATGTCTTGCATGTCTTTAAAGGCACCGATGCAGATATAATTTCGGACCGTGGGCAACTCGGCGCGCATGGCCTTTATCCTGGGGGCGTATTCGGCGTCCATAAAAAAGGCCACCGGGTGAGCGGCATCGGCACAATATTTGATGCTCTCATCGTCGAATCTGAAATTGAGCGGGACGGCCCAGGCCCCGGTCGCCATAACCGCAAAATAGGTTTCCAGCCAGTTTACCGAATTTTTTCCGAAGATAAAAATCTTGTCGCCTTTGCAAACGCCTTTTTTAATCAGGGATGCGGCCAGACGGTTGATACGATCGTCGAATTGGGCCCAGGTGATTGACGTTCTCAATTGGCTGACGGGCCGGACCTCGACAAACGCGGTCTGCTGAGGATATACTCTCGCGTTTTTGGTAATGATATCGATCATATTCATGCGATCTGTCTCCCTCCTTTTCTAACCGAACCGTTGCGGTCGGGGCGGCGGACCGGCCCCGGGGATGGGTTGCGTTTGGCGGCAGCGATCGACTAGGGAGAAACGATGTCCATGGATACGGGAACCGGTTGGAGTGTAAGTTCGGTCGCCTGCCTGCTGATGACAATATTTTTTAACCAGTCGTTCTCATTTTCCGTGGGGTAGTCGCTGCGATAATGCGCGCCCCGACTCTCGGTTCTTTGCAGGGCCGCCCGGCAGACCATTTCAGCCGAAAAGAGCATATTCTGCAACTCCAGCGCCCGAATGACCTCCCTGAAATTTTTCAACCGGAGGGCAGGCATGCGTGAGCGAATTTCTTCTATTTTCCCCAGGGCCTGGGTCAGGCCTTTCGCATGGCGGATAATTCCCGCCTGATACCACATGGCCTTCTTCAATAAACGGCGCAGCTGCCGCAGGTTTTCATGTTCGCCGGAGCCAAGCGATTCGAGCCGGTTTCTTTCAGCGGCGATCGCTTTTTCAGGAAGTTGCGGTCGTTCGAGCGCCTTTGCTTTTAGCGTCGCCATTTTGCCGGCGATGGTGCCCATGGCGAAAACTTCGGAAAGGGCATTGCCGGCCAGTCGATTGGCACCGTGGGCCCCGGCACAGATCTCTCCGGCAGCAAAAAGGCCGTCAATCGGGGTTTCCGCATTTGCGTTGATCATCACTCCGCCGCTGCAAAAATGGGTTGTGGGCGAAACGATGAGTTCCTTTTTATGCGGATCCTTGAACAACGACCGGTACTTGAGCAGGTGCGATTCGGATGCCCGGCTGAGATCCATCACCACGCCGCCTTTTACACCGCGGCCCTCTGATACTTCCTGCATGATCACCCGGGCGAGCCGATCCCGGGTCATTTTCATAACGTCATCCAGGCCGTGCTTGATCACAATATCATCCCCATCAGCGTTTTTGAGCACCGCCACCTTGTCCCACAGGAGGAGGTCTTCGTATAAAACAATGCGGTTGCCGCTTTTTCCTGCGGCCGTGGGATAAAATTGAACAAACTCCATGTCTTTCAGTGGCGCGCCGATCTCAAAAGCCAGCGCCAAACCATCTCCGCAGATCCCCGGGGCATTATTGGTGTTCAGAAAAATTTGAGCAAACCCCCCGGTGGCCAGCACAAAACACTTGCTCACAAAAGCCAGGAATTTACCTTCGCGCGTAATTCCCGCAGCGGCCGCGATGCGGCCCGCTGTTGAGGTCAGCAGCCGGGTGATAAATACACTGTCGGCAAAGCGAACACCGTTTTCACGGGCATATTTACTTAGCGGAAGGGCAAGACCGCTGCCTTCCCGTCCCCGGGCCCGGATATGCCGGGGATAGCTGTGCCCGGGCGCATGGATGGCCAGTTTTCGGCCTTCAGATTCGATAAATCTGACTCCGCATTGCTCTAAAAAAGGCATCTGGTGCCCGGCTTCCCTGGCGACGACGGCCACCAATTTCTGGTCATTGAGGAACCGGCCACCGATGACGGCATCTTCGAGAAACACGTCGGGGTTGTCCCGCGGGTCTGACCAGCCGCTGGGTGCCGCAAAAGTGGCTTTGGAAATGATGGTATTGTTTGCATATCCGGCCCGGGTTTTGGATACCAGCAGAACATCGGCACCCATTTTTTTAGCTTCGATCGCAGCTCGAAGTCCCGCACCCCCGCCCCCGATGATCAGTACATCGCAGGAAACAACATGGTGTTTGCTCAGTTTCATCGATCTGCACCCCTTCAGAATCCATCCACCCCGTTGAGGAAAATTTTCCAGATGATTTCCGACAACGCCTCGGAATTGACGGCGCCCCTGGGATCATACCAGGAAAAAATCCAGTTACAGATACCGAAAAGCAAAAAGGCAATAACGGTAATCCGCGAACCGGGCAATTTTTGCTTGCCCTTAAAAAAATGGATCAACACCTCGCGTACGATTTGAAAATATTCCCGCTCTTTTCGATCGATTTTGCGGCGGTACTTGCGCGGCAGGCAGTATTTTTCATTGAGCAGGGTTTTGGCTTCCGCCGGATTCTGCGTGTAAAGCTGTATGTGACGGGAGATAATGTACCGAATCTTTTCCCTCTCGGTTTCGATCTCTTTTAAATCGTCTTCCAAATCCTGCAGCACCAGGTTCATATAGCGATCCAGGATAAAAAACAGGATCTCATCTTTGCTCGAAAAATAATGATAAATTCCTCCTTTGCTGAATCTGGCCACGGTCGTGATATCATCCATTGTGGTTTGCAAGTAGCCTTTGGCGTTGAATAATTTTGCAGCGACGCTGCTGATCCGCATTACTCTTTTCAAATTCCGATCGCTGAATTCTTTATTTTTAAATTTTATGGTCATCGATGTTGGCTCAGATTTTAAGCAAAGCGATCCTTGAACCGAATGCCGGTTGCTCTTTTGTTGGTTGCATACCTTTGATCACCGGCGATCGTCAAGCAGATTCGATTACATGCCGGGCCGCTTAAAATCGATCGCTTTTCTGATGGCATCCATGATCTCGCCCAACGTGGCCCTGGCTTCTATGGCTTTCATGATGGGCTCGATACAATTTTCCTGCGGCTTTTCGCGTGTCTGACGTTCCAGCGCATTCAGCGCGCGTTTTACCGGTTCTGGCGGGCGATTTTTCTTGTGATCGATGATTTCCTGAATTCTCTGCTGCTGCCACGCGTCGCTATGTCTGAAAATGCGTATCTTCGTGGAGTCGCTTTCATCCCGAAATAAATTGACACCGACGATGGGTTGCTGGCCTGAATCGATGTCATCACCCAACTGGTAGCGCATTTCGGTGATTTGATCCTCTACCCAGCGGTCAAGAAAACACTGCACAAATCCCCCTCTGTCCTCGATGACTTTGAGCAATTCCCAAATTTCCGCTTCCAGGTCATCGGTCAGCCGCTCCACCAGATAGCTACCACCTAAAGGATCCACGGATTTGGTCACACCGGTTTCATAGGCGACAATTTGCTGTGTTCTGATGGATAATTTGTGGCTTTCTTCGGTGGGGAGCGAATAGGCTTCATCATAGCCCGTCGTATGAATGGATTGAACGCCGGCCAAAACAGCCGCAAGGGTCTGGATTCCCGCCCTGACGATATTGTTGAGCGGCTCCTGTGCCGTGAGGGGCAGAGCCGAAGTCTGACACGCCGTTCGAAACCACATGCTCCTTTCGTTTTTAGCCTTGAATTTTTCTTTCATAATGCGCGCCCAGATACGCCGCATCGCGCGCAATTTGGCGATTTCTTCAAAAATATCCATGTGGACGGCACTGAAGAAGCCGATTCTGGGAGCGAACATGTCCACGGCCATTCCGCGTTCAACGAGCCCGCGGGCATAATCCTGGGCAAGAGCCAGGGAAAATGCAGCCTCCTGGACGGCATTCACGCCGGTCTCGCGGATATTGTATGCATTGATATTGACGATGTTCCATTTCGGTGAGCGCTGGATCATATATTCCATAACATCAAGAGCAATCTTTACGGCGTGCTCAACGGGAAAGAACGTTGTAATTGACTGAAACGTCGGACCGACAAATTGCGAAAGCGGGCAGTTCATAATGGTGCCGATCAGATTCTGCCAGGGGGTGCCTCTTTCTCTTGCGAGCAGCAGGTATTGCGCGATGATGACGGCCGAGGTCGGTGCTTCGACAATCATCGTATTGCTGACGCGGTCAAGGGGAATATCTCTGTATAAGTCAACCATGTCCTCATAGATGACAAGCGATGAGCCCTGGAGTCCCACATCTCCCTGAGCGAGCGGATTGTCGGGGTCAAGAGCCAGATGGGTCGGCAGGTCCGGGTCCATATTGATTCCGGTCTGGCCGACGGACAGCAAATATTTGATCCGTTCGTTACTCTCTTTGCCGGAACGGTATCCACTTTGCTGCCGACGGGTCCAAAGTCGGCCCCGATACATGGTCTTGTGGATGCCGCGGGTAAAGGGATAAACACCAGGAAGTTCCAGGTCCCCGCGGGCATCTTTAGGGGTGTAAACTTCTTTATATTCTTTGCCCGAGAGGCTTTTGAAGTGAGGTAAGCGCTCTCCTTCCAAATAGGGGCTCGGGCTTGTTTTGGTTTCTTTCGGGCTCATGTTCTTGCTCTCCTTTTCTGCAAGGCGCCGCATTATGTTGAATGCTGAATTCTAATCATTCGGATTTTTGCAAAAACTCTGTCAGATCCTCAATGATCGTATCCCGCATGGTTCCGGGAGTAAAAACGCACCCAACCCCCAGTCGTTTGAGCTCATCAGCATCTTCAGGGGGAATCACACCGCCGACGATTAATTTGATCTTGTTCATCTGTTGGGCTTTCAACAATTCGGTCAGTTTACGCATATAGAATAGATGCTCTGCCCCCAAAAAGCTGCAACCAATGGCATCCACGCCTTCCTGCAACGCACTTTGCAGAAGACTCTCCGGCGTGTTGTAAATACCGGCGTAGACCACTTCAAACCCGGCATCCGAAAGCCATTTGGCAACGATGATAATACCGTTGTCGTGGGCATCGAGTCCCATTTTGCCAAGCAAGAGTCTGTATTTGCCGCCTTTTTGCATTTCGTCCTCCTTATGATCGGCCGAATAATGGACCGGCACCCTCACGGAAGTTTTTGGGTGGGAGTGTGAGGCCTTATAAGAATTAAACCGACTATCCGGTTTAATTCGACCCTTGGGTCTATTAATACCGGGAATGCAGGGGCTGTCAAGTTCTTTTTCCGGGAACCAAATCGGTGAGAACGGCTGAATATTGAATTATCTGTTTTTATTCACATTTATTTATATGGTCCATTTTGAATTTGAATTCACACCGCATTATTGGAGCCGGGAGTGAAGGTTGCATATCGCGCCAAAGATATGATATAGAACGCGGAATTCGATCCCATCCTGCTTTAGACAGTATAAAAAGTGAGATAAATGCGTTAAATCTGGTGCTTGTTTGGAAACCTGTAAATTTGAAGCTATGAGGTTAGAATGATGACAAAAAAATTAAACAATAAAATGAAATTGGCACATATAAAAGATATCTTAGAGGCGGAGGTTTTATGTGGTAACGATTATTTAGATAAAGAAATAACAATGGTATATGCCTCTGACTTGATGAGTGATGTTCTAGCATTTGTTAAGTCCGGCTCATTTCTTTTAACCGGACTCACAAATTCACAGGTGATACGCACCGCAGAAATGGCAGAAATCATTGCCGTATGTTTTGTTAACGGCAAAACTCCCCAACCGGAAACGATAAACTTGGCACTCGAGAAGAAAATCCCTCTTATTGTAACTAAATCGTCCATGTATGAGTGTTGCGGCCGATTACATGAAAAAGGGTTAGCCGGCGACGATGATTCCGAAAAAATCAAACCCTGAATTTACTAAAGTTCAGGAATTAGTATACAAATTAAGGGTTCGGGATGCCATGACCCAGAACTTGATCACGGCTAAACCTGAGACACTGATGGGTGAGCTAAGAGAAATATTGCGCTCTAACCGGATCTCAGGCACACCTGTAATAAAAGAAGATAGGTTGGTAGGCCTTATAAGTATTGAAGACTTCATCAAATGGCTTGCGGAAGGTGGGGAAAAATGCATGATAAAGGACAGAATGAGTACAGATGTCAAAGTACTATATGAAGACGAACCATTAACGCATGCGGTCAGTAAACTTGAGCAGACCGATTTCGGACGATTGCCCGTAATTGGCCGCAAAAACGGAAGACTGAGGGGGATAATTACCAAAGGCGATATTATTGAAACATTGCTTCACAAGTTGGAAATTGATTATCATGATGAAGAAATCCAACGTTATCGAGCAAGCCACATATTTGAAGATATTATAGGAGATAAAGTTGCGCTTACTTTTCAATCTTATGTGAAGGGTAAAGATTTTAACCTCGCCGGTGAAGCGTCAAGCGGACTTAAAAAAACTTTAGAGCGTCTCGGCATGCACCCCTTAGTTGTGCGTAAAGCAGCTATAGCCTGCTATGAGGCGGAAATGAATCTGGTTATATATACCGACGGCGGCACAATAACAGTTGCGGTTCAACTTGACAAAATATGTATTGATGTCGAGGATAACGGTCCAGGTATCGCTGATATTCAAAAGGCCATGGAACCTGGATACTCAACAGCTCCGCATTGGATACGGGAGCTCGGTTTTGGAGCCGGTATGGGGCTAGTTAATATCAAGAAATGTTCGGACAAAATGGATATAAAGTCGAAGGTTGGGAGAGGAACGCATTTGAAAATCAGAATTAATGTTAAAAATGCTCAACACCAGTCAAACGTAGAGTAATGAAAAGCAAATTTGGAGAGATCCTTTAAAGAGATTGGAAATTGGGGTTATTCAATATGCAGCTGCCCTTTGCTCAGGGCTTGAGGTTATAGGGTCAAGCTTTAAACCCGCTATTCTTTTATTTGAAAATCATTGATGTGTGTGAGTTTGGGTATAACCAGATCGGTAATCAAGCTGTGATCACTTGAGTATAATCCTGCCATTATCAGGGTATATACTTTATTGTTTAATCGGCCCGTGAAAATCAAACCTACAGGATTGCCGTTTTTTTCCCTGATCGCGTAGTAATTTTCATCGCCCCATTTAATTGTATTTTTAATTTCTCTGCAGGGCATTCCGACAGCCGCACTGGTTCTCGTAACAACAGCCAGACCTTCTCTGTAAGTTTCAATGGCGCCCTTTTTATTTTTTTCTATTTCCAGCTTTACGCTAAAAAATAATGCGTTGAAATCTTCGCTGTCGCGCCTGTCGTATTCGTACTTGATGTCATAGACGCCATTGATCCATTTTTTAAGACGCGCTTTTTCTGCTGAACCGGACAAATCAAGTTTAATATTATAAATTTGAAGATCTTTAGCCAGAAGAAGGAAAGGATAATCTTCAGGATCGATTTGTTTGGTTTTAGCTAAAAAGGCATTCGCACTCGATAAGCAAAAAAAGACCAGCACGATCGCAGTTAAAATTTTTTTCATTCTTAATCTGGCGGAATTTTTTTTGGGCTCCGCATAACTTGCCGACTGTTTCTTATATAAAAATTGAAGAACCAATGTATTGCCAAGCTTTCCAAAATTCCTGCACATTAACTTATAAATTCAGGTATGTCCCCAGAATCCTAAAACCCCAGGAATTCATATATTCGGCCAATTTCTTATCTTGTCCTTCCAGAACGCTTTCTCCTGCTCTCTCCAGTTCGTACCGTGAAATCTTTTGTCATAATAACTGGCAAGCCTTTCGAAGAACCTGTCCCAGGTGCTCTTCTTCTCTTCAAGGGCCTCAAGAACATCTGCGACAAAAATATGGATCTCATGCATTTTCTCTTTCGGCGCATAGTAGCACGCACCCTCTTGAGCGGATCTCTTAAGATTCTCTTCGGACAGGCCGTGGGCGGTTAACATAAGCGCCGGTGTTCCGCAATTATTGGCGACCTTAAGAAGCTCAAATCCATCCACGCCCATGATGTCCAAAATGGCAAGATCGTAGCGCTCTGTTTCAAGGCGCTGTTTGCCTTCTTCAAACGAGGAAGCCGTGTCTATCTTACACATATCCAAAAGCTCAATTAACGATTCAAGAACATCCGGTTCATCATCAACCACAAGAATTTTTTTCCCCTGCAATAGCTTTTTCGGATCCATACTGTTTTCTCCTTTTCACCAAAAATTGATTTGCTGCCCGTTAAAGACGGTACCCGGTGATCAAAAGGGTATTTGGAGGTAATCGAAGCAATTTCTTCGGTTTTTTGATGCAATGGCTGACCCTTTTATCCGCCGCCTCCATAAAATCTTACTATAATAATGGTATCCTAAATTAACAAATAATTTTTTGAATTTTTTTCAAAAGACGCAGGAAACTAGTTGAAATTAGCGACGAAATTAGGGACGCTCCTAAGTTCATAAGTTTCTATTTCATGTACGGATCCAAATCCGATGAGTCCTTTTTCTAAATCCTCAGAGACTTAAAATTCTATAAGTTTTTTATAATTGAGATCCCCAAGGCACATCAATTTATCTGTATCCCTCACGATTTGTCTTTTTCCGGCCCGATTCGTCCTCCTGGGATCATGCGTCGTCGGTTTCTTATGTAAGCTGGCAGGAGCCTTTTTTTATCCCCAATATTTGTCGATTGTCTCTTTTATGAAAACTGAAAAACTAACCTATTCCCAAGTTCCCCCTAATTTCTTGCCCACGAACTCATCAACTTAGGTATGTTTCGACGTCTGTAAAGTCAAGAGATTTTGGTTGGATTATCAAGGCGGGCAGCGTATTGAAGTTAAACATCTCATGGGTGTCTTTCTGAATTGTCGTTTTCCGGCCTGTATCGTCTTCTTGGGGCCTTGAATTGTCGTTTTCCGGCTTAATATGGCAGATATTCTTTTATTCAAATTTCAATATTTCACCAACGTCCCCTCTCTTCTATTCAACAGTATTTCATTCTGATCATTATGACAATGAACTTCCAAAAGATGTAAAAAATATTTTGGAAGCTATCATTGAAGATGAATCATTGCCAAAAAGTTCAAGCAGGCAAATCAATCCTTATTTATTTAAAACACCCTTAGACTTAGTGTTCACGAGAGGAGAACCTGAGCGGAAATTTGTTGAGGCACTTTGTAAAAAAGATAATGCTAAAAAAATTAGATCTTGGATAAAATCAAGAGACCAGGGTTTTTATAGCGTTGAGTATTCAATAACAACGACTGGTGGCAAACACTCCAAACCACAAAGCTTCAACCCTGATTTTTTCATTAATATTGTAATAAACGATTTTGAATATATTATTGTCGTCGAAATTAAATCTGACGATGATCTTTCACCTGAGAACAAGGCGAAGTTTAAATATTCCATTCAACACTTTGATGATTTAAATGAACTATTAAAAAAAAGTGGAATTAAACAAAAATATGTATTCCATTTTTTAAGTCCAAATAATTATATAGAGTTTTTTCAATATTTAAGGGATGATAGGTTGATAGAAGGTAAATTCAGAAGTGAACTGGAAGGCAAGCTAAAAAATGGTAATTCTTCATAAGAGATTGATTAATACTCTTCGGGAATTCGCTTAGGTCTATCTACAAAATGCTATCTAAAATGACAATCTTTTAGAGAAATAGATTGTTATCGCTATAGTCTTTAATAATCGTTCATCCAGTTAAGTGTATCAACTTTCAATATTTCATGTCCATCGGCGTTCAATTTTGACCCACCTTTAAGTTTATGATTACCTCAGCTAAGAGTCTCTGTGTTTCATTCTCCAGCTTTCGTTTCCGGTCTCGATAATTTCACAGTGATGTGTGAGACGATCGAGCATGGCGGTGGTCATTTTTTTATCTCCAAACACCTGCGGCCATTCGCCGAAGGTCAAATTTGTGGTAACGATCACTGAAGTTTGTTCGTAGAGTTTGGAGATGAGATGGAAGAGCAGTTGACTGCCAGTTTTGGAGAACGGCAGATATCCCAACTCATCGAGCACCACCAGATCGAAGCGAACCAGTTTAGCGGTTATTTTGCCGCCATCGCCGGCTAATTTTTCCTGCTCCAGCTCATTGGCCAAATCCACCAGGTTATAAAAGCGGGCTCGCACCCCGTTGCGCACCGCCTGAGCAGCAATCGCAATCGATAGATGCGTTTTACCGGTTCCGGTACCACCGACAAAAATCAAGTTGATGTGATTTTCAATGAAAGCCCCATCGTACAGCGAGCGTATTTGCTTTTCACCCACGGCGGATTCTTTGAAGTTAAAGCTGTCCAGGTCTTTCATCACCGGGAAGCGAGCCTGACCCAGGCGGTAACGAGTGCTGCGCAGGTGTCGTTCAGCGGCTTCAGCCTGCAAAAGCTCCATAAGGATCTTTTCCACCGCGGATCTACGTTTACGGCCATCGGTGAGCACTTCATCGAAGACCGCGTGCATGCCTCTCAGCTTCAGCGTGTCCATCAGCTGCAAAATCTCATTGCGCAACATGATGTACCTCTTTGAGCAGCCGATCATAACGCCGACAATCGGCTACCGGCTTCTGCTTTAAAACCAGATGCGGCGGAAGATCCACGACAACCTCTAAATGTCTATCCCGGCTGCGATGAACTATGTTCAAAATGGTCTCCTTGCTGATCACATTCATTTTTAAGGCCTGCAGACAGGCATCTTCGATCGCTTCGGGACCATAGAGAACAACGGCCTGTAGGATACCGACAAATTGTCGATCCCAATCCGCATAACGCCGCTTGAGCCGTTGTTGCACCCGACCAATGCCCTCAGGTAAGCGCCAATCTTTAAACGGCGCCCCATTACGCAAAGCTCCCGGTTTGCGCTCCAATACCGCAAGGTAGTGCCAGGGATTAAATATCGTCTTCCCACGGCCGAAGTGACGATCGTGCTCACCGATTACCTGCCCATTACGAACGATTACGATCCGGTCCGCATACACGCGCATCTGAACCGTCTTTCCCACATGATTGCAGTCAACGCTGTAGCGGTTGCGGTCATAGGTGACCAGACTGCTGGGAGACACCCGTGCCGGCCGCTCGGCATAGCCGTCAAAGCGCGGGGCCAGTTTGATAAAATAGGGCTTTTCCTGCTGGTATACCTGCCAAACCGTCTTTTGCGGTATCGTTGGATGGCGCTGGGTTTTGGCCCAGCCAATACAGCGCTCCATCAAATAAGCATTGAGCTCGGCAAAGTCTCTGACTTTCAACCGGGGTGTAAAAAACCGCCGCCGCACCAGGCCAACCTGGTTTTCCACCTGCCCCTTTTCCCACCCGGCTGCCGGTGTGCAGGCGATGGGCTCAAACAAATAATGCGAACACAGTTGCGCAAAGCGGCTGTTGAAGTTGCGCTCTTTGCCCGACAGCACCTTGTTGACGGCCGCCTTCAGATTATCGTAAATGCCCTTGCGGCACACACCGCCAAAGAACTCAAATGCGCGCATGTGGGCGTCAAATACCATCTCCTGAGTCTCACGGGAATAGGCGATCACCAAAAACATCCGGCTATGGCAAAGCCGTAAATGGGCGGCCTTAGCCTTTACCGGCATACCATTCATTTGAACCAACTCGTGGCTCCAATCAAACTGGAAGGCTTCGGCCGGGTCAAAGGTCAGTGGGATGAAGACCTGGGCGGCCATATGCTGTTGTTGATGGCGCCAGCGCTTTACATATCGCCGCACGCTGTCGTAGCCGCCGCAATATCCTTGGTTCTGCAGTTGCTCAAACAGCACCTGCGCAGTGCGTCTTCTTTTCTTTGGTAACCCTTGATCTTCTTCTAAGCGCCGCTCTAACTCGTTTATGTATGCACCCAGCTTCGGAAAAGGTTGTTTACTACGTCGATATTCAAATGCGGTCTGGTCACTGCGGACCACCTTGCGCACGGTGTTGCGTGACAATCTCAGATCCTTGGCCGTTTTACGGATCGACTTGCCATCTCGATGATAGGCTATGCGAACTTTACGAATGGTCTCCACGGTTAGCATCTCCGGTCCCTCCTTCCACCAACTTAATGGCAGAATAAAGGAACCTTTTGGGGTGGGTCAATTTTGGACGCCGATTTTAGCTAAAGCTGGGTCATTATTGCATGCTGATTCACAGTGGTCTCTGTGGTGAAAAGATTTACGGTGGATCTGGCGGTCGAAACCATAAAAAAGATTATTATTACTGTAAATCAAAGAACCACGATTTTAAGCAAAGAAATGGACCATCCAAATGCAAATCGTCTTATTTACCGAAAGAGTCCGTTGAAAATTCTTTAACCTCTTTTATAGAGAAAAGAATAACTGATCAAAAATATCTGGTGAAACTCATACGAGCGGCTTTGTCAGGCATTAGCCAAGCGGATGATCAAAGCAGGTTTTATTTAAATGAAGAGAGATTAAAACAAATTGAATCAGAAAGGGGCAGGATTCTAAAACTTTATAAAAAAAACTTATATTCAATAGAACGTCTCGAAACAGAAGTTTATCAGTTAAATAAAGAAAGGGACGCGTTGAAGCGTGAATTGATGACCCTAAAACGAAATTTAAATTTTAGAAATAAATTGAAATTAGATGAAATAGTAACTGATATCACGACAACCTTGACAGAGTTCGCATACTGGAGTCCTGTTCAGAAACGTGAATTTTTGCGTATCCAACTGCCCGAGTTCTCAATTACAAAAAAGGGGATTAGTAATTTTACGATTAGAGTCCCTAATTTAGGAAACCGGACGGACACGGATTCATGGCGGCCACCAGCATAAAATTGCGGCATTGCAAAAGAGGGACGTCCGTTCTATTTATATATTTACTTGATAGTAATGATCTGATCCCCAAAAAAAACTTGCCACCTCAAGCCCGCATTGATGCACCTGGTGCACGGCATTATATAATTATCCGTGGAATCGAACGAAAAGTGATCTTTAAAGACAACACTGATCGTTCTAATTTTCTAAAGCGCTTCGTTTGGGCAGTAAATTATTAGAGATTGAAAAAATTCAAAAACAATTGCTGAGTAACGAATCGCCGGTCTTTCATTCGCATGCAAACAAATTTACCAAATAAGGAAATTGGGGTCAAACCTTGAATAGTGAATTATTCATTCTTACGCACTATAAATTCACGATACTTTTTACAACAGCGACATGTCGTTTTTCGGCCTGAATCGTCGCTATGAGATCATGAGTCGTCGTTTTCCAGCTTAATCTGGCCGGAGCCATTTTTTGTCCTCCAAGCTTCCGTTAATATCTTGCCCCTGAACTAATAGACTTAGGTACGTCTCTAAAACTCCTAACAAAATCTTTAGTATCATAATACGTGATCACTATCACTGCGTCAGAATTATGGGTAACATCAGGATGCTTAGTAAAGTTGGCCATCCGACAAATTTAGTACCAGACATCATCTCTTTCGGACGAACTTCTGGACAACTCTGCTCCCCCTGTCCAACTGCGCGTGAGTCATGGCCACTTCACCCACATAGATATCTCCGAATGAATCCACCGCGATGGCGTGAGGGGCTATAAAAAGATCTGTCTCCGGATCCTTGTCTTCATTTCCCCAACGCGATAGAAGACTACCGTCGATAGTAAACAAACTTACCCGCGGGCCGACTCCGTCAGCGTGACCTAATTCCGAAATGTAAACAACCTGGTAATTGTCGATGAATATGTCGTTGGGACGAACAACGTCGGTCCATTGTGCCAAAAATTTGCCGCGGGCATTAAATATCTGGATTCGGCTATTTTCCCTATCCACGACCCAAACACGGTCCTGCATATCCACCCAAATATTATGCGGCAGTCTGAACTGACCCGTGTCGCGGCCCGGTTCTCCCCACGAAAACAGCAGGTCGCCCTCAGGACTGAACTTGTGTACTCTGGCATTGCCGTATCCGTCGGTGATATACATTTCTCTGGAGGAAGAAAAGGCGATCCCGGTCGGGCGGTTGAAAGGTGGTCCGCCGTATTTTATCGTTGCGAGACTGGCATACAGCTCCGGAAGCTGCACATAGCCGGTATCCGAAGGCTTGCCCTTATCACCCCATGTTCTAAACAAATCGCCTTGAAGCGTGAATTTGGAAACCGTATGATTGCCATCATCGGTGCAGTACACAGCCTTGTCAGGGCCAATGCATATACCATGGGGGCGAGCGAAAAAGCCATCTCCCCAATTGCCGGCAAAAGCTCCGTTACGGTCAAAAATCATCAGCGGGTGGGGACTACGATTAAAGACATACAATCTGTCTAACGAATCAATTGCCAGCCCGCAGATATCAAAAAACGACCATCCCTCCGGCAGTTTCGCCCAACCTTCAGCCAATTCATATTCATATTCACCGCTACCAAATACCACTTTCGACCTCCTGTATTAGATTCTTTCACCCTTTTCCTGGATACAAGCTCCCCGACTATAGACGGCTGCTCATAAAGGCGACACAAATTATCCGGTAACGGCTTTCAGTTGTCAAATAGAAATTGAGACAGCAGTTACCAGCAAATTCATCAACCAGTTGGATTTTTTTCGGCATCTTTGCAATCTAATTACCGGGGAATGCGGCGATATAATTGAGGCGCTTACTTGCGAAACTATGGAAAGTATGAGAAATCAGGTCCGTCTAAATGGTCCTCGATCAGGCATCAGAAGGGGAGTTACTGACGCGCAGAGTATCCTGCTTTTTGCCAAATGCACCCAACTGGCACCACAATAGTTAACTTTTTTTGAATGCGGGTCTATTCCTAATATCGCATGAGCCGATATTGTGAGCACGTTTGTATTCGCTGCGATGCCGCTGGCATTGCAATCAACTTTTTGAATGAAGATGATCATTGCAAACAGCCAGGATAAGCCTTATTATCGCAGCGAGGCAGGATGGAACATGTTTTCCCTAATATTCGAGCAGTAAAGAATGAAAAAGGTAATAGTCGTCACCGGTGCGCTCTTCGATGTTACCGGAGGATCTTGAAGGATGTCACACCCGGGCTGAAATAGCTATCTATAAAAGAGTAGCCCCTGTCTGGTTGGTTTATCCCCAGTAAACTGAATTGACCGCAACATTAACACGGATTTTATGCCCTACGAAGAGTTAGCGCTGTCTTTTCACCGCCCGACCGGGGCATTGTCGGCTTTGAGATCGACCATCTGAAGGGAGATGATTTCGTTAATAGAAGTTGTTTCCATTTGAATAGTTCCTTTTTGATTTCTCAGATGAAGATGCGGGCCCCCGAATCCTCTACCTTCAGTGGTCGTCTTAACTACTACTTTGGGGCACAACCATCTGTTTTTAAAATTGATCAGTGTACGCGCGAGTTGAATAAAGCTGTAATTCAGAGTTTGCCCAAAACACGGCAGGACATGTACGCCCCAGGGCAGCATATTATGCGCATGTGCTCGTTTATTCTCTCCCGCCAATCTTTTCAGATAAATTTTTTAAGAACTTCGCTCGGCTTTAATGTGCTTAAGTGGTATTTGCAAAAAAATTTTGAAATTGGCTCATTTCTATGCGGAATTTTTCAATATTTTCCAAATATCGGGTTCTCAGCAAGCCTACTAATCGAAGATGGCTCCATGCATTCTAGGTCAGAAAAAATTTGAGTTATTTTTTCAATACTGCCACATGAGGCTATAATCAGACCGAGAAACGGTACAAAATAATTCCTAACTTCTTAATATTTCAGCTTTTCAAGCTTTTGGAGCGTATATGAAAGAAAGATCCCTGCTGGGCGTCGCCTTAATGATATCGTCTCAACTTGGTTTCACTTCAATGTGGATCTGCATAAAATTGAGCGGGGTAGAATTCCCGCTATTTGAAATAGTCTTTTTTAGATCCATTGTAGCGGCAATTATTATCGGAGCGCTCATCATAAAAAACGGAATGAGTTATGGCTTTAAAAATAAAAAATTACTCTGCATAAGGTGTCTTTCAGGTTCCCTGGGAATGATATTCTCTTATTATGCCATCACGAAAATCGGGATAGCAAACTCCATAACGCTCCTTAACACCTTTCCGCTATTTGTGGCGCTATTGGCCCCAATTTTCATTAAGGAAAAAACCACAATTAAACTCTTATTTTGGATCTTACTGGCATTTATCGGCGTCATTTTTATCGTAAAACCAGATCAACACATATTCCGGAACATCGCTCTACTTGCTTTGGCCTCCGGCCTATTTTCTGGCATAGCACATATATCTATAAGACAGCTTCACTTAACAGATCACTTCCTTTCAATCGCATTTTACTACGCGCTTTTTACTACACTTATATCTATTCCAGTAATGATTCCGAGTTTTAAAATGCCAAGTTATACTGGATGGATGGTACTTACTGGTGCAGGTATTTTTGGCGCGATCGCCCAGTTACTTATCACTTACGCCTACAAATGGAGCCAGGCCAATTTCATTGCGCCTTTATCCAATACATCTGTCCTGTTCGCTTTTATATTCGAGTGGATAATATGGAATTCGGTTCCAGATATAAAAACGGTAATTGGAGCGACCCTCATCGTTATATCCGTCTCCATTATTTCATACATGCAAACAAAAAAAAGGTTCGAAAAATATTGATAATGCCAGAACGAATCGTCATGGTTTCGAGAAAAATCAATCTGAAAATAGCATCCGGTGAATTATTATTCGTGGTCATGAAATAGATAGGAAATTAAAAGAATCGTGGTTCAACATGCTATGCAGCGCAAGTCATGCGGGGTCGAACTTTCGGGAGCGCATTTGGCCTGCGTCACTCGCGATTGGTGGAATATTTATGTTTCCACCGATCATTCCTCTCTGAAATGATCCCGAATCTTACGCACTGACGGCACAAGCGTCATGATGAAAGCCACAAGAGAGATTACCAATAACGCGGCCGCGATCCGGTGGTTCAGAAAAATCTTGAAATCGCCGTGCGAAATAAGCAGGGAGCGGCGAAAATGATCTTCCATCATCGGTCCGAGGACGAAACCGAGAAGGAAGGGAGCCGGTTCACACTCGAGCTTGATGAATATGTAGCCGAGGGCGCCGAAGGCGGCCAGCATATAAACATCGAAGGGGTCATTGGCAACGTTGAATGAGCCGATACAGCAGAAGATGATGATGGCCGGATACAAGAAGTGATACGGCACCGAAATCATACGCGTCCAAAATCCGATAAGGGGGAGATTCAGGACAAGTAGCATCAGGTTGCCGATCCACATTGAGGTGATGATGCCCCAAACAAGGATTGGCTGTTTAATCATTACCTGCGGCCCGGGCGTGATCCCTTGGATGATCAGCACTGCGATCATGATGGCCATCACAGGATTAGCCGGAATGCCGAGGGTAAGCATAGGAATGAACGAGGTTTGGGCGCCGGCATTATTCGCACTTTCAGGTCCCGCCACCGCTTCTATGGCACCCTTGCCGAAGCGCGAGGGATCCTTTGCGAACGATTTCTCCAGCGAGTAGGAGGCGAATGAAGATACGGCAGCACCACCGCCCGGAAGGATGCCGAGAACGCAGCCAACAAGCGTGCCGCGCGATATCGGTGCAATAATTTTTTTGAAATCGTTCTTGGTCAGCCAGAGTCCTTTCACTTTGCTGCTCACCTTGAACCGGCTGGTTTTTTCCGCCAGGTTATTGATTACCTCAGCAACGCCGAACAATCCCATGGTTACGGCAATGAAATCGAAACCGTCTGCGAGTTCTGGGAAACCGAAGGTGAGCCGGTATTCTCCGTAAAAAATGTCCTGGCCAGCCAAACCGAGCGCCAGGCCAAGCACGACCATAGCCAGCGCCTTGATAATGGATCCGGACGCAAGCGTCACAGCGGCAACGAGACCTAAGACCATCACCGAGAAAAACTCGGGCGCGCCGAAATTAAGGGCGAACTTGGCCAGGGCTGGAGCAAAGAAGACCAGCAGCAGTACCGACAGGCTGCCGGCAATAAACGAACCGATGGCTGCCGTGGCAAGGGCTTTTCCAGCCTGCCCCTGCTTGGCCATTTCGTGACCGTCGATGGCGGTTACAACGGAAGAGGTTTCGCCGGGTAGTTTCAGGAGGATGGCCGTTGTCGAACAACCGTACTGCGCACCATAGTAGATGCCCGCAAGCATTATGAAACACGATACGGGCGGCAGCGTAAACGTCAAGGGAATGAGTAATGCAATCGTTGCGGCGGGTCCTAGCCCCGGTAGCACGCCGATGAAAGTACCGAGCATTACTCCGGAAAAGCAGTACATAAGGTTCTGGAATGTCAAGGCGACGGAGAAGCCCAGGGACAGGTTGCTAAATACCTCCATCAGACGATCCTCTTGATGAGTGTCGTTATGAAACTATAATCCAAACAAAAATCAAAAATACAAGCAACACTTTCATTTTGGCCAGATTAAATAAAGGTTCAATTTTTTGCACAGCTCCTTTAATCTGAGCATGGATAAACCTGTCAGTTTTCCGAAACCCTCCTCTATTTACTTTCGCCTTACTCCGAGACACATTACCAGAAGAGAGACACGGGTAGACCCAGTCCCCAGATGAATATTGCCCAACAGATAAAGACAAGAAACGCGATCAGAGCGGCGGCTGTGATCGGCCGGAAGCGGTCGCTACCGAGTATGCAAATTCCGACCGAAAATATCACGGACGGGATGAAACCAAGCCAATCTATTGCCACGCCGAACGCGATGATGGCCAGTACTACGAGAATGAAACCGCGGATTTCGAACCGTGACAGCCGCACCCCATCCACGCGTAGGCTGTTCACAGTCACTATCAGGCCCAAGCAGCACAAAATCACTGCGAGAGTGAGGGGAAAGTAACCGGGGCCCATCCGGCTTGCCGTGCCAAGCGGGAGCGACAGTGCGTCGTAACCAAGAATTAGGGAAAAACTGACAAAGAGCAGGCCGGCGATAAAATTCTTCGGATCTCGAATTCGAATCATAGCTTCTGTTTTCTTATCGAAAGATTTTGATCTATCACGCTGTCACACAGGCGCGATTCTTTCGGGATTCTCCTGGATCGGATATCCCATACAGAGCGGGCGCAGGACGGTACCCGTCCTGCGCCTTAATATTTTTGCTTCTTACTTTTTCTTTTTGAGCCCAAGTGTCTCAGCTAAATCGGCCCACAGCTTGGTATTCTTGACAAGCCATTCTCTGTAATACTGAGGGGTGCTGGCGACGATCTGGACGCCCATTGCTTCGATGAACTTGCGCGTTTCGGGTTCGTTCATCGCTTTTTTCCACTCGCGGTACCAGAAGTCGACGATATCATCCGGGAGCCCGGCCGGGCCAACAAGCCCGTAGGAGGCCGCATCATCGATATCGATACCTAGCTCCATGAGTGTCGGTGCGTTCGGAAACAATTTCAAACGTTCACCCGTGGAAACGGCCAGGGGGAGCATCTTTCCATCCGCAATGAACCCGCGGGTGGGAATCGGCGTTCCAAACAGCGCCTGAATCTCGCCCGCAAGAAGCGCATTGAACGAAGGCGAGCCACCGCTATACGGAATGATATCAAAGTCGATGCCCACCGCTTTGCGGAACCGCCGGGCGATAATGTCCGACTGCGACAGGGCGCCGTATGAGCCAAACCGAAACTTATCCAGATTGTTTTTAATATACGGGATGAGTTCGTCGTAAGACTTTACAGGAATTTGGGTGCTGACCAACAACATATAGGGCACTTGTGCATGGTATGTTATCAGGGTGAAATCTTTCAATGGGTCGAAAGGTAATTTTTCGTAGAAAGCCGGACCCATAACAAACTCAGGTGGGCTCGAAACATAGATCACATACCCGTCGGGTCTGGATTCGGCAACCATTCGGCTGGCAACCTGCGTCGACGCGCCGGGAATATTGGCCACGACGATACTCTCACCAATGTTCTTGGACATTGTTGCAGCGATCTTCCGACCCAAGGCATCAGATCCCCCAGGCGGGTATGGGATGACGAGTTGGACGGAACGAGAGGGATACTTATCCTGCGCGCAAACCGTTTGGGCAGTAGCGAGAAAGATTCCCGCCAACACCAAAACCGCACTAAAAATAATAAAATTTTTCTTTAAGATTCTCATTTTAGCTCCTCTACTGTTAGATGGTTATACAATCGAAAGCTAACTCTTCAAATCTCATCGGATGTCCATTGGGACTTGAGCGTCCTCCGGCACTGCAAGGAATTTGAAATCAACTGATTTTCTGTACGCGTGACTGCGCAAAATGCTTCTCGACAACAAAACCGTAATTGCCGATGATTCGCAGCGCGCATCGATTCTTCGAATTACTTCTTGGCAAAAATCTTTTTTACGAGGTCAGGAATGCTCAATCCTTTATCTAGATTATCTATCCACCCCCCTTCTTTATTATGAATAGACTCGGCTTTCTTAAGTACGTCTTCGATAAGATTTAGAGGTACGAAGCAAACACCTGTCTCATCGGCAATCACCAGATCCCCGGGATGGACGACAATTCCTTGAATCGTGACTTCGCAATTGATTTCTTCGGTAACAACCCGCCACTTGCCGGTAATCGGAGAAATGTCCATTGACCATATAGGAAAATTGAGCGACCGCGATTGACCAACATCGCGAACCCCTCCATCGACCACGGCGCCAGCGATTTGCTGCCGTTTTGCAGTGGTCGCCATGACGCCTCCCATATTGGAAATATGTCGCAGGCCTTGGATCACGAGAACGTCGCCGGGATTAGCCTGGTGGATCCCCTCAATCTCGGCCATAAAATTCCGTTTTTCTGTGGCAACGACATGAGTGTCTCTGCGTTGCGGAACGTTTCGAACAGTGATCGCTCTGCCGATGATGCGCTCGGCAGGGATGGTCGGGCGAAGTATCGATGCGCCGATACAGCCAATAATGCCCATATCATCAAGGATGTCAGATACCGTACTACTAAGATCGTTGAGCTTCTTGAACCGCTCGATGACTGATTTCTTGACGCGTTTCGGGTTGGGGCCAATCTTGTCATTCGAAAGAACCCCTGCGGATCTTTTTTGAATCTTTCTTTTAGGCATAACAAAATCTCCTTGGTAAGTTTATAGTCAATTCACAAAGACAGGTAGCTGTAAGGAAAATTCAATTCTTAGAGCTGGATGCGAAATCGAATTTTCAAAAACAAAATATAGATAGATTCATTTTTTTAGTCAAGGGAAATAAGTGCGCGGTATCAGAGCCCGTAATATCTTAATTTGAATATTCTGCGATAGCGATTGTGTAACAAGTCTTTAAAAAAAAATTACTGCTTGAATTTTGCACTTAATTCATATTTTCGACATAAGCGGCTAATTTATCATAATTGGCCTAAACTTTTGTTTATTGGCTAAAAAATTCAAGTGCCCATTTTGCGAGGATAATTGGCGCAGCGGACCTTACCTCACGGCTGAAACATTGCCGGAACTGGTCCAAGAGTAATTCGGCCGTTCTCCAAAGCTCCGGCCGGAGTAGGCCGACAGTTGCATCGACGGCAAGGCAAATGTCAACATCCTTTAAACACCGTCCTGGACCGCTTTGGTATCCAGTTCGTTGCGTTTGCAAGGCATTCAGATGGTCTTTTCCATCCGATGACCATCCAGGATAACCTGCCAAGCATTTTGGGTGAAGCGTGCCTGATTTAAATCGACCGCTGCTCAAAGCCGTTGGGACCGCCTTTTAATCTCGAAATCAGGTAGCAACATGGCGCCCGCAACCGGCCCTGATATATTTTTTATCCGTTTAGCTTTTTTAGGAGCCAGGCCATATTTTGGCCGAGCAACTTAATGGTCGCGATGCCTTCTTCATCTTTTTCCACATCGCCTTTGTCTCGACCGAAACCCATGTTCCAGAAGTTGGAACCCGGAATAATCATCTGACTGATTAGGAAGAAGTTGTTAATGGTGCTGAATGCATGCAGGCTGCCCGCCCGGCGGACGGCCACAATAGCTGCGCCTACTTTACGCCTAAAAAGACCATCGTTCGCTTTTGCCACATAACCGGTGCGATCGACTAGAGCCTTCATTTCAGTGCTCACGTCAGTGAAATAGGTCGGCGATCCTAAAATGATTCCATCCGCGGCGATCATCTTTTCGATGCATTCATTGATCACGTCGTCATTGACCGAGCAGCGTTTATCCTTCTTCTCAAAGCATTTTCGGCAGGCGATACAGCCATGGATTTTTTTGCCAGCCAAGTTGAACGTTTCCGTTTCTATCCCTTCGTTCTGCAATTCGCGCATTACATAATTTATCAGAATAGAGGTGTTTCCACCCTTGCGGGCACTGCCATTGAATGCAACAACTTTCATTTCGAATTCCTCCCTAAAGCGTTATGTTAAATTTGTTCATCCCATGCATTACATTTGCATCAGCGGCGCGATTTTATTCACGCTCAACTAATAAGCCCGCAGTCATTTTGGATACGATTTTTATTTTATCGCGACGATTAAATGTGAACTATTAGGTATTCGATTGCCGAAAGCACTCCTTAAGTGGTGATTCATATCTCGGTTTGAGCAATGTTATTTATGATTCGGAAATGAGGACGTCCTTAAATAAGTAAATATCTATCCTAATTGTCTTATTTAAACTGCTGGCCGCGGTCCAGGTTGCGGTACTGGATGGCTTCGGAGATGTGCGCGACGCTGATGTCTGGCAAATTCTCCAAATCGGCAATGGTGCGGGCGATCTTGAGGATGCGGTTGTAGGCCCGGGCGGACAGCCCCAGCTTGTCGATAGCGGATTCCAGCAGGCGGCAGGAGGCGTCGTCGACTTGACAGTGTTTTTTGATGTGGCGGCTGCTCATCTGGGCGTTGCAGAAAATTTTGGTCCGCGATAATCTGTCGGACTGGATTTTGCGGGCGGCAGCAACTCGTTTTCGAATAATTTCAGAACTCTCCGCAACATGGTCCTGCATCAGGTCTTTATACGGCACGGCGGGGACTTCCACATGCATGTCAATACGATCCAGCAGCGGTCCGGAAATTTTGGAACGGTAGCGCTGAATCTGGCTGTGCGTGCAGCGGCATTCATGTTTGGCGTCCGAAAAATAACCGCAGGGACACGGATTCATGGCGGCCACCAGCATAAAATTGGAAGGGTAGGTCAGGGTGGACGTCGCACGCGAAATTGTCACCTTTAAATCTTCGATGGGCTGGCGCAAAACCTCCAGTACGTGTTTTTTAAATTCAGGCAGCTCATCTAAAAACAGCACACCGTTATGCGCCAGACTGACCTCACCGGGCCTGGGCATATGGCCGCCGCCGATTAACCCGGCATCGGAGATGGTGTGATGGGGGGAGCGGAACGGCCTAGAGGTAACCAATGCCTGGCCACCGGACAACAGCCCGACGACACTGAATATCTTGGTGGTTTCCATAGCTTCTTCAAAGCTGATGGGCGGCAGGATGGTGGGCAGACGTTTGGCCAGCATGGTTTTTCCGGAGCCGGGCGGACCGATCATAACCAGGTTGTGACCACCGGCGGCTGCAATTTCAAGGGCGCGTTTGGCATGTTCCTGTCCCATAACTTCGGCATAATCGATTTCATAATGACCGTCCGTTGAAAATAATGCTGAAATATCGGTATGTTCCGGTTCTATCCGAGAAAATCCCCTTAAAAATCCCACGATCTGGGAGAGGGTTTTGGCCGGCAAAACAGCGATCTCCTGCACCACCGATGCTTCGCGTCTATTATCAAAGGGTACGATTATGGCCGGATAACCGGCTGCTTTTGCGGCCAGGGCCATGGGTAGCGATCCTTTGACCGCCTTGATGCGGCCGTCCAGCGAGAGCTCACCCAGGATCAAATATTCAGAAAGCGATTCCCTGGGGATAACGCCGGTAGCCGCCAAAATACCCAGGGCGATGGGCAGGTCAAATCCGGTCCCTTCTTTTTTGATATCGGCCGGAGCCAGATTAACGGTTATTCTGTCGTCCGGAAAGCGATAGCCTGAATTGTTAACCGCCGATTTAACACGCTCTTTGCTTTCTTTAACCGCTGTTTCCGGAAGTCCGACAGTGGTGAAAGTGGGCAATCCGGATGTGATGTCCACCTCCACTTCAACCTGGTAGGCATCGATTCCCAAAACGGCACTGCTGAGGACTTTGGCGAGCAAACCGCCTCCTTTGTGTTGGATGGGCCGGACACATTGTCCTGGACTGCTGAGTGCTATATCAAATCCATGTTTTGACGACAATCTTTTTGTTGGCTCAACCCCTTGCAGATAAAGACAAATCCCCCGAAAGGGTCCAAAATTACTTGCCATTTACTAAGGTTTCGGCTATTTAATAAACCGAAAGGTTGCCTGCGGATCGATTGCGATGTGCCGATTGAAATGCCCGCCCGCATTTCGAGAGGTTATTTTATTTTTTCGCGACGTTATATTAAAGGCTAAAAACGCAACAGGCTGAATCCAAGCTATCGGTTACTATATCCCATGATTTCGCCCATAAAACGAGCAAAAACCGTCGCCTTTCTGTTCATTTTTTTAGTTATTGCAAATGCCGGCGCCGCACAGGATGCTACCCTGACCAACATTACCGTCTCCAACACCCGCGATGATCTGCTTTTGTATTTAAATCTTGAAGGCGCTTTCAGAGAAGAGATGAAAAACGCCATTTTAAGTGGCGTGCCCTCTACATTTTCCTATTTTGCGAAATTGAATCGCGTCCGAAATTTCTGGTTTGATAAGGATATCGCGGACATAGAGGTTACGCACACCATTAAATACGATAATCTCAAAAAGGAGTTTACGGTTGAACGCTCCTGGAAAGAGAACAATCCCGAAGTCACGAAATCATTCGCAGAAGCCAAAAAATGGATGACGGAAATCAATAGCTTAAAAATAATTCCGTTAAGCAGGCTGGAAAAAGACGAGCAATACCAACTCAGAGTTAAGGCCGAAGTTAGTAAAAAAACCCTCCCTCTGTATCTGCACTACATCCTGTTTTTTGTATCTCTATGGGACTTTGAAACTGATTGGTATGCCATTGATTTCATATATTGACAACAGCCTGTCGGTTATCAACCCACCACGGATGTTATGATACGATCCAAACTAAAAAGAAAATCTTCGCTCTCGGAAAAGGAAAGAAAAAGGCGCAAACGCGAATTTATTCTCATTTTTGGAATTATGATCGTGGTTGCCCTGATGACTTTTGTTGAAAGCCGGATCATCAATTTCGGAGCCGATATTGCCGTTTCCAACACCGTTTTGATGTTTATTTTGATTAACATCAATTTGCTGTTGCTCGTCTTAATGATCTATCTTGTTTTTCGGAACCTGGTAAAACTCATCTATGATCGCCGGCGAAATGTACTGGGCTCAAAAATTCGGACGAAGCTCGTGATTGCCTTTGTGTCGCTGACACTATTGCCGACGATCGTACTGTTTTTCTTTTCAATTAATTTCATCACCTCCAGTATTGAGTTCTGGTTTAATGTGCCGGTCGAACAGGCGCTTGAAAATTCATTGTGGGTCGGCGGACGTATATATAGCCGGGCAGAAGAGAACAATCGATTTATCCTTGAAAGGATATCCTATCAGCTCAAGGCCAAAAATCTGTTGGATCCCAAAAATCAAGAAGCCCTATCGCATTACATCCGGATTGTGCAACGAGAATTTAATCTGGACGCGGTGGAGGTATATGCCCCGACTGCCGAGCGCCTGACGTTTGCCCTGGCTCCCAGGCTTGAAAACGAATATTTTGGGATTATTTCCGCTGAGGATTTCCATAAGGAATTGCCGTCAGACGGGGTCCGATCCATCTCGCAAACGATTCCGTCCGGTGAATTTGTCAAAACCATCGGGACCGTTCCTTTTGCCGTCCAACCCGGGGAGGCTACCGGCTTCGTGGTGGCCACGATTCTGATTGCACCGGATCTTTCAGAAAATTTGCAATTTATTCGAAGAGGCTTTAGCGAATACCAGCAAATTAAGCTGCTCAAAAAGCCGATTCAGATAACCTATTATATATCGCTTTCAATTGTCGCCCTGCTGGTTTTGTTTTGCGCCATTTGGTTTGGCTTTTTCATGGCCAGATCGATCAGCCTTCCGATCAAGGAGCTAGCCGAAGGAACCCGCCGGGTGGCTGAAGGTGAACTCAGCTATTCCATCAATCGAATGGGCGATGATGAATTTGGAAGCCTGGTCAGCTCTTTTAATCAAATGACAAAGGACCTTCGAACCAGCCGCGAGCAGCTGGAACTTTCCGCCCGCATGCTGCGCCGTCAGAATATTGAAATCGAAGAAAAACGGCGATTTATGGAAATCGTTTTAAAAAGTGTTTCCGCCGGGGTCGTCACCCTGGACGCCCGGGGCATTATTTCGACCATGAACAAATCGGCCGAAAAGATGCTCAATCTAAAATCCGAGCAAATCCTGAATCAGAACTTCAAGGATCTGTTAACCGGTCAGTTTTTGGAACTGGCCAATGACATTATGGATAGCCTGCCGGTATCACGTGGAGACACGATTGAATTGCCGCTAAAGCTTACCATCGAAGGAAGACCGCGAAGCTTTCTGATTTCCGTAAACGCTCTCAAAGACGACGCCGGGCAACACATGGGGACGCTGATGGTATTTGATGATCTGACCGAGCTGGAAAAAGGCCAACGCATGGCCGCCTGGCGCGAAGTCGCGCGGCGAATCGCCCATGAGGTTAAAAACCCGTTAACCCCCATCGCCCTTTCCGCCCAGCGGCTGAAACGAAAATACGCCCAGTTCGTGGATGATACCATATTTGAAGAGTGCACCGAGACCATCATCAGTCAGGTGGAGTTGATTCGCAATCTGGTGAATGAATTTTCGTCCTTTGCGCGGTTTCCGAGCGCAAATCCGGTACCCTGCCATTTGATGCCGATTGTTGAAGAAACATTAGCGCTCTATCGGGAAGGTCACGCCGGGATCAACTTTAAAATAAGCAATACCAGCGATATCCCGATTCTCAATATTGATCGACAGCAGATGAAGCAAGCGCTGCTAAACCTGATTGACAATGCCATTGGTGCACTTAAAGGCACAGGGAACATTACGATCAGTTTGGCCCACGATCCGATTTTGAAAAAGGTTCGGATGGAAGTTGCCGATGACGGCCCGGGCATTTCCAATGAAGATAAGACCCGGCTGTTTCAGCCGAATTTTTCAACAAAAAAAACCGGAATGGGCCTTGGGCTTACGATTGTAAACACCATTATCGCCGATCACAACGGGATGATCAACGTACAGGATAACACGCCCCGGGGCGCTAAATTCGTTATTGAGTTACCTGTGTAGATCAAGTCAGTTGTTAGTTGTCCGTTGTCCGTGGTCGATTGCCCCCGGGATCTAATGAATTAAAAATTTGACTAAAAACCTTAAAATAGAAAATATATCCATACGCTGCCAAGGCAACGACGCAACGGACGACAAGCAACGAACAACGGACCCGCGATGTAACATTTCGCGCATGAATAAATGATTTTTAATGATCGACTCAAACCTTTTCTAATAAGGAACCACCTATGTTTCCATCTGTTTTAATCGTTGATGATGAGCCCTCGATCGTTCAGTCGTTAAGCGGCTTGCTTTCCGATGAGGGCTATAAGGTTTCAACGGCCTTCAATGGCCAAGATGCATTAAAAGCCATTGATTCCGACTCACCGGATCTTGTCTTACTTGACATCTGGATGCCGGGACTGGATGGGATTGAAACCCTTAAGGAAATTAAAAAATACAACCCCCATGTTCAAGTCATCATCATTACCGGCCATGGAACAATCGAAACGGCTGTCAAAGCCACCAAACTGGGGGCCTTTGATCTGGTCGAAAAGCCGCTTTCCATTGATAAGATTATTTTATCCATTAACAATGCGTTGAATTTCAGACGTCTTGAAGAAGAAAATAAATATCTTCGCACCAAAACCTTCGAAAAAAATTCCATCGACGGGAATTCCGAAAGGACTCAGGAGCTCAGAAGGAATATTGAAATTGCGGCGCCGTCGGACACCTGGATACTCATTCGCGGAGAAAACGGCACCGGCAAAGAACTGGTCGCCCGCACGATCCACCAGCTGAGTCCCCGGGCGGATAAACCGCTTATTGATGTCAGTTGTGCTGCCATACCGGACGAAACCATCGAGAGCGAAATGTTCGGACATGAAAAAGGCGCATTTTCCGGTGCAACTACAAAAAAGGTCGGCAAATTTGAATTGGCCGACAACGGGACGATATTTCTGGATGAAATCGGAGACATGAGCCTGAGCTCACAGGCAAAAATATTGCGCGTTCTCCAGGAACAAAAGATTCAAAGGGTCGGCGGAAGCCGACCGATCAGTGTCAGTGTGCGGGTCATCGCCACCACCAATAAAAACCTTGAAAAAGAAATAGAAATGGGAACCTTCAGAGAAGATCTGTATTATCGTTTAAATGTAATCCCGATCGAAGTGGCTCCGTTAAGAGAAAGAATTGAAGATCTTCCCATACTGGTCGAGGTATTTTTGGAGGAATTTGCCGTTCAGAATCGGAGTAAGCGCAAAACGATGAGCCCTTCTGCGATCAGTATGTTGAGCAGTTATGCATGGCCCGGAAACGTTCGGGAGCTCAGGAATCTTGTAGAGCGTCTGGCCATCATGGTCGATAAAGACGTTATTGACGTTACCGACATGCCGGATTCATATCGACCCGGTGCTTACAATGATGAAACGTTTTCGGCGGTTTCCCAGTTTATGAAAATTGACAATTTTAAAGAGGCCCGCAAAGCATTTGAAAGAGAATTTATTAAAAGAAAACTATTACAAAACGAGAGCAACATAACCAAAACCGCCAAATCAATTAAGGTGGGAAGGAGTTATCTGCACAAAAAGATCAAAAGCTTAAATTAGCGATGTGTCCCGCAGGTAATTTACAACACACGGTTTTAATTTAGGTTTCAGGTTTCGGGTTTCAGGTGTCAGGCTAATAGCTTATAGCTTGAAGGCTGGGAGGCCAGAAGGCTTTCGTGCGTTCAAGCCTTCCAGCTTTCCAGCCTTATAGCTTCCCAGCCTATCTGTTTTTAACCCTAGTAATATAAAAGTAATGTGACAAATGACGCTGAGGATTATCGGTGGGGAGTTAAGGGGTAGAAAACTTGCTACGGTACCGGGCATGCAAACGCGGCCGACGGCCGATCGCGTGCGCGAATCCATTTTTAATATTATAGGCGCCAGCGTTCAAGGCACGCTGGTTTTAGATCTATTTGCCGGTACCGGTGCTATGGGGATTGAAGCCCTAAGCCGGGGGGCCGAATCGGCTGTATTTGCAGATAATGATAAAACGGCTATAAGAGCCTTAGCGAAAAATATTCGTATCTGTTCGCTCGAAGGCAGGGCGAACATCATTCAGTGGGACGTCCTGAAGAATTTAAATATCGTCCGCTCCTTCCCTGCGGGGTTTAATCTCGTCTTTATTGATCCGCCATACGATAAGAATATGATCCGACAGACATTATCAAATCTCGTTAAAAGCCGATGTCTGGCAACCGGCGCGCGTGTTGCGATCGAACACTCTCCCCGGGAACCGATAACAGCAGAAGACCAAAATTTTAAAATTTTCGACCAGAGAAGATACGGAAAAACGCTTGTCTCTTTTTTAAATTATATGCTATGAATTTGCGCTTTCTATCTCTCTCATCATTATTTTTTATTCAATATGAATGAGAACCCTAAAAAAGGACGGACAATACAATGCCAAAAGTTGCCATTTATCCCGGTTCATTTGATCCTGTTACCAACGGTCATATTGATATTATTGAAAGAGGATTAAAGCTATTCGATAAAATCATTGTTTCGATCCTTCAAAATCCGGGCAAAAAAAATCTTTTCACCCTCGAAGAACGCCTGGAGATGCTTAAAGACAGCATGAAGAAATTTAAAAATATTGAAATTGACAGCTTTGACGGCCTGCTGGTGGACTATGCGGTTTCTCGAAAAGCCCAGGCGATTCTTCGGGGGTTGCGGGCCATGTCTGATTTTGAGTACGAATTCCAGATGGCATTGATGAACCGACGACTGAATCGTGAGATCCACACGGTGTTCCTGATGACCGGCCTGCGATGGATATTTACCAGTTCTTCCATTATCAAAGAAGCCGTTCAGTTCGGCGGAAATATAGAGGGGATGGTACCGCCGCTGGTGCATAAGAAGCTGCTGGAGAAATTTGGGCATCAGCACCGATCTGAACAAGCCGGTGAAAATTAAGCCAGACCGCGATTGCTTTAAAAGGCAATCGTGGTGTTAATTATGAATCGTTATTCCTTATTAGAACCTGATAATTGATGATAAATCAAAACGGAGTTTAATCCGCTTAAGAAAATGACCAAGAACAAATACCGAATAACCTGGATTGAGCGCTAAGCGCTCAATCGGACAACCCGATGGATCTTTGGCAGCTAAATATATTCTGCAAAGTCGTCGAGCTTAAAAGCTTTTCTAAAGCCGGAAAAGCTGTTCATCTCTCTCAACCCACCATAAGCAGTCATATCAAGGATCTGGAAGACCATCTCGATTGTCGATTGATCGACCGTCTTGCGACGGAATCGGTTCCCACGAAAGCCGGTAAGCTATTATACGAATATGCCAAAAGGATGCTGGCCCTGCATGATGAAACCGAAACGGCTATGGCAGAATTCAAAGGGAAAATACGGGGGCGGTTAGTTATCGGGGGCAGCACCATACCCGGAACGTATTTGATGCCTCAGCTGATTGCTGATTTTAAAAAACAGTATCCGGATGTAATCGTTTCCTTAAAAATCGGGGATACCGATAATATTATTGATGGTATTTTAAATGAAAATTTAGAATTGGGAATTGTCGGTGCCAGAGCAGAAACCAAGAAAATTGTCCAAAAGAAATTAATCAAGGATGAGATGCGTCTTATTGTGCCGGCAAATCATCGCTGGGCCGGCAAAAAGCGCGTGTCTTTAAATCGCCTCATTAACGAACCTTTCATTGTGCGGGAACGCGGCTCCGGAACCTTAAAATCACTAGATCAAAGCCTCAGCGATCAGGGCCACAGTTTTGAAGATTTTAAAGTTGTCGCGGAATTAGGAAGCACTCAGGCAATCTGTCAGGGAATTAAAACCGGAGCCGGTGTATCGATTCTTTCGACACTGGCGGTAGCCGAAGATCTTCAAGAAGGCAAATTAAATTCGCTTGAAGTGGACGGTCTGGATCTTAAACGCAATTTCTACCTGACGTGGCACAGATACCGCAGCCCGTCTCCATTGAGCCAGGCATTTGTGCAATTTCTAGAGAAAGCGCTTTCAAGCGAATAGAAGATAAAATACAAAAAAAGTGAACTAAAATTGGAAGTGAACTAAAGTGCCTAAAGTTGTGGAATTCTGCCTGTTTTATTAAAAAAGATACGGCGAAGCGACACCATAACGCAAGGCACTTTAGCTCATTTTAGGCATTTTAGGCACTTTCTTTTCCCCTGGCCAGCCGCTCTATTATTAACACGGCAATAAATCCGATAACTGCCAGAACCACCGCAAAGCAGACTTCAGAATTCAGTGTTTGTGGCATAATGTTCGAGCCCCAGATCACATGGGGCGTTCCACGAATTATTTTGGTGGCAAGTATTTCCTTCCACGGCCAGATTTTTTGCATCGAACCGACCATCAGCCCGGTTAAAAATGCCAGTGTAAGCTGACGAAAATTTTGCAGCAAGTAGTTTAACAATCTGGCGGAGCTTAACAAACCGATCAGACATCCCAGGCAGAATACGAAAATAATAAGAAGATGCTGTGGTAAAAAAGGGTTTTTCAAAGTGGCGGTGATAAACTCATATTTGCCTAAAATGAGCAATATAAAAGCGCCGCTTATCCCCGGCAGGATCATGGCGCAGACGGCGATGATTCCGCACAGAAAAATAAACCAGTGCGCGTCGGGGGTTTCCAACGGTATCAGGCTTACAATCAAAGCAGCGACAACGGTTCCGCCAGCCAGGCTGATACCGGCACGGGGGCTCCAGATTGCCACCTTTCTGCTGACCACCAGAATAGATGCCGCAATCAGGCCGAAGAAAAGACTCCAGGTGAATACAGGATAATCGTGCAGCAGAAAATTCATCAGCCGGGCGAGACTGATAATAGCGATGCCGATTCCGGCAAACAGGAATAGCAGAAACCGAACGTGCACATGGGCCAGAGCGCCCTTCAAATCCAGCCTGAGCACTTTTTGAACCATGGTGGCATCAAATGATTTAAGCGCCTGGATTAGATTTTCATAGATACCTGTAATCAGTGCAATGGTGCCGCCGGAAACACCGGGGATCACATCTGCCGATCCCATACATACCCCTTTTAATGACAATACGCCGGCTCTTTTAAGAGAGTCCGGACCGGGACTGGCCAGAAATGCTTCCTTCCACGTCAAATGTTTTTTATCCTCCATTTTTATATGTTTTCTTTCCAGCCATGGGCGCCAATCAGTTTGACAAAACGGCATCCCCCCAAATTGGTTTTGTGGACGCCCCTTTTATCTTTGGTGTACTTGATGAGATCCTGGGAATGCTGGTTGCCGATCGGTACCACCATGCGCCCCCCTTCAGCCAGCTGATCCAATAATTTTTGCGGAACATCCGGCGCACCTGCGGTAACCATAATGGCATCAAAGGGGCTTTCATCCGGCCATCCTGAAGTGCCATCGCTGCAGCGCATGACAATACGATGATAGTGCAGTTTATCAAGGAGCTTGCGGGTCTGGACATAAAGCGAGCGGATTCTTTCAATCGTGTACACGCGATACACGACTTCTGCCAGAATGGCGGCCTGATATCCCGAGCCGGTTCCAATTTCAAGAACCCGGTCATCTTTTTTAAGCTCTAAAGCCTGGGTCATTTCAGCAACAATATAAGGCTGGGAGATGGTTTGCTGTTCGCCGATAGGAAGCGGGTAGTCTCCATAGGCTTGATCCCTTAAAGCTTCGCTTACAAATAGGTGGCGCGGAACTTTGCGGAAAGCCGCCAGAACTTCAGGGTCTTTTATTCCGCGTGCGGCGATCTGCTGTCGAACCATTTCCTCTCGCTGGCGTTTGTATTTGATCGAATCATCCATCCTGTTCGTTTTCTACCAAGTCCGCGGAGTCAGGTCAAGATTATCAAGCGGCAACAATGATGATTTTTCTTGTTTTTTTCCGGGGTGGGATTTACCTTTTACGTTGCGGCGGCCATCGTGTAGTTTATGGTCGAGGGTCGTATCAGAATTATTGTGGGGAGGCGCAGATTGGATAAAAAGATAGAGCGCTTAAAAAATCATTATATCGGTCATCGCCTCCAACGATACGGTTATCGCTGTTGGCGAAGCAGACAATCTGCAGAAGCTTGAATGGGTCCTGAATCCGAAAACAGGCGGGCAATAAATGCGGAAATCACTTCTCAGATTTTATAAATCACACGATCTTCTGTGATAATAATATCGACGTGCTTGTCATGCGATTCGATGGGAACCTGGTTGACGATCTGATGTTCAAGAGCGAGGGCAACCTTGCGGGTCGTGATTGCCAACCTGGGAATGAGTCTATCGTAATACCCTTCTCCCGAACCGATCCGTCCGCCTTTTTCATCCAGGGCGATTGCCGGAATAATGGCAATATCGATACGCTCAATGGGAACGATCTTGCATCGTGCCGCATCCGGCTCCAGGATACCCCGGGGCCCTATGTGCAGGTCTTTATCAAGATTGTCGATTTTCATCGGGGTCATGTTAAAATTTTCAGTATCATAGGCCGGCAAAACAACAAGCTTATTATAATCATAGGATCGCCTGAGGATATTTCCGGTTGGGACTTCACCCTTTTTATGAACATACATTAGCGCAATTTTTGCTTCCAGAAAGTTCGCAAAATCAAAAAGTCTTTTTTCGATGGCTTTTGTTTTTTCAGCGATTTCTCTGTCCGGGAGCACGGCAAGTTTTTTGGTAATTTCCTCACGAAGTTCATTTTTTTTGACCTGAATTTCCTCCATATGTTGTCTCCGTTGATCGATGGTTATTTTTAAAATCAGGATGGCCCGACGAAGTTAATGGTCAATAATCATTGACTATACAGCTTCAGCGTGCTAATTGCGCCAATATTTCGTTCACCGGCCGCCGCCGCCGGAAAATTTATTACAACTTCGAACCTTTTATTATAAGGAAAAAAATGCTGGAAATCAAGTTTGTCAGGCACAATTTAGATCTTCTTCAAAATGCGCTGAAGGCACGGGGGCAGGCAGCAGATCTCGACACCTTTAAAACATATGACGAAGAGCGTAGAGCGATTCTACAGGAGCTTGAAGCCTTGAGGCACCGGCGCAATGTGGTTTCCGACCAGATCGCCGCAATGAAAAAAGCCGGGGAGGACTCCGAGACCGTTGTGACCCAGATGCGCGAGGTGTCATCAAAGATTAAAGACTTGGAGAAAGCATTGGCCGGAACCCGGGAGGCGCTTGACAGCGTTTTATTGGGGTTGCCGAACATCCCGCATTCATCCGTGCCGATCGGCAAAGATGAATCGGAAAATCCGGTTATCAAAAAGGTTGGAGAACCACCGCAGTTTACGTTCGACCCGAAGCCGCACTGGGATATCGGCGCTGAGCTCGGCATTCTCGATTTTGAGCGCGCCGCTAAAATTACAGGAGCACGGTTTCCGCTTTACTTCGGTGCCGGTGCGAGATTGGAAAGGGCACTGATTAATTTCATGCTCGATATGCACACCCGTGAGCACGGTTATACGGAAACACTGCCGCCCTTTATCGTTAATCAGCAGTCCATGACGCATACCGGTCAATTGCCAAAATTTGAGGAGGATTTATTTAAGCTGGCCGACTGGGATTACTATCTTATTCCCACTGCTGAGGTGCCGGTCACGAATATTCATCAGGATGAAATCCTGAATGAAGATCAGCTGCCGATCTACTATACGGCCTACACGCCCTGTTTTCGGTCGGAGGCCGGCTCTTACGGAAAAGATACCCGGGGGCTCATCCGCCAGCACCAATTCAACAAGGTCGAACTGGTAAAATTCACAACACCGGAAACCTCCTATGATGAACTTGAAACCTTGCTCCGTGATGCCGAGGCGATTCTAAAAGAACTTAAGCTCCCATATCAGGTGATTGAGTTGTGTAGCGGTGATCTGGGCTTTTCGGCCGCGAAAACATTTGATATCGAGGTCTGGATGCCTGCCCAGGGGCTCTACCGGGAAATTTCCTCCTGCAGTAATTTTGAAAATTTTCAAGCCCGTCGCGGTAATATTCGCTTCCGGAGAAAGGGCAAAAAGGGCACCGAACTGGTCCATACGCTAAACGGGTCAGGGCTGGCTGTCGGGCGTTGCGTGGCGGCTATTCTTGAAAATCTGCAGCAGGCCGATGGCAGTGTGCTGATCCCCGATGCGCTTCAACCCTATATGGGGGGAATGGAAAAAATAATACCGTGAAACTCAATGATTTACCCAGCGAAATTCGCTCCGCAATCCTTCCGCAGCACGCCGGTCAAATGATTTATCGCTGTCTGGGCTGCGGAAAGGAATTCGGGATCGAAGCACTCTTATATGTGTGCCCGGATTGCGGGCAGGTTCTGTTAATCGAGGATTTGAATTTTAGCCAATTAACCCAGACTCCGGGCACAGAGTGGCGGCGTATATTTGACTATCGTAAACTGCTGAACATACCGGCGCTAAAAGGCATCTATCGGTATCATGAATTTATTGGCCCGGTGATTCCGCTGGAAGCGGTTGTGTACCTCGGGGAAGGTCATACCCCTGTGGTCGAAGCCAATGACTTTTTAAAAGATAAGGTCGGTCTTCCGTTTTATTTTAAAAATGATGGTCAAAATCCCAGCGCCTCTTTTAAGGACCGCGGCATGGCCAGCGCCCTGAGTTTCATTAACACCATGGTTCAGACGGGGCGCGTGTCAGATGTGCTGGCCATCTGCGCTTCAACCGGTGACACTTCAGCAGCCGCCGCTCTGTACACTTCCTATCTGGCGCCGCATATTAAATCCGCGGTGCTATTGCCGCACAAAAAGGTAACGCCCCAGCAGCTGTCTCAACCTCTGGGCAGCGGTGCGCGGGTATTTGAAATTCCGGGTGTGTTCGATGACTGCATGAAGGTGGTCGAAGCCTTATCTGAAAATTACAACGTTGCGCTTTTAAATTCAAAAAATGCCTGGCGGATACTGGGGCAGGAGTCCTATTGCTATGAAATTGCCCAGGATTTTGAATATGAGGTGTCGAATTTGGCGGTGGTGGTGCCCATCGGAAATGCCGGCAATATCACCGCGGTGATGAGTGGATTCTTAAAATTTTTGGAAGCCGGCGTGATCAAGGGACTGCCAAAAATTTTGGGGGTGCAATCCGAACATGCCAATCCGGTCTATCGGTACTATTTGGAGCCGGACCGCAAAAAGCGCAAATTTGAACCGCTTACCGTAAAACCCAGCGTGGCGCAGGCGGCGATGATTGGCAACCCGGTTTCCATGCCCCGGGTGATCCATCTGGTGGAGAAATACAATCAGCTGGCCGGTCGGCAGAGAGTTTTTTTTGTCGAGGTCACCGAGCAGGCCATAATGGATTGGGAGCTCACTGCCAACCGCAACGGGCACATCGCCTGCACCCACGGGGGTGAGTCGTTGGCCGGGTTGGTAGAGGCCCATCGTTCCGGGATTACAGACAAAAATGATATTGCCGTCGTAAAATCAACCGCGCATGCGCTCAAATTTGCGGGATTCCAGGAGATGTATTTTGACCGGCGGTTCCCGCCGGAGTTTAACATCAAGCCGGATGCGGATTTAATCAATGCGCCGGTATATGTTCACCCCGACGGCCTTGAACGCATACCGGCACCCGGAAAACCGTTAACCGGCAAAGATTTTGAAGCGTTTGTGCGCCGCGTTTCCGAAGAGATTGCCGGTTTGCTGGACCTTGAAAAACGCTAGGGGCTGCGTTTCGGAAAGCGCTTCAACTGAAGGGCGACATGTAAAGACATTTTAATTAATCGAGGTAACGGATAATGAAAAGCAACTGGTTGATTCGGGCAGGATGCTGCGTTTTACTGTTTTTTATGGCAGCCTGCGCAACAATGACAGATGAGAAAAGTAAAAAAGAATCGGAAGCTTACAGGCGGGTTGGCGAAGCCTACCTGCAGCAGGGTAAATTTGCGCACGCCATGCGGGAATTTAATAAAGCGGAAGCCAAAAATCCAAATGATCATCTGTTGCAATATGACATGGGCTTCCTGTATTTACGCAAAGAACAATATGATGAGGCCCTTGTCCGCTTTAAAAAAGCGCTGGAGCTGAAACCCGATTACGGCGAGGCCATTAACAGCATGGGAAATGCTTACGCCGGTAAAGGGGAATGGGATCAAGCCATTTTTTACTATAAAAAAGTGGTCGGTGATATTCTGTATGGGACACCGCATTTTGCATACTCCGGCCTGGGGAATGCCTATTATTACAAAGGCGATCTGGAGCAGTCGGAAAAATATTATCTTGAAGCGTTGCAGCTCAAGCCCGACTTTGTCACTGCGCTGCAGGGTCTGGCCCAAACCTACATCAAGATGGGCCGCATACCCGAAGCGGTGGAAAAGCTGGAAAAAGCGGTTCGCACAGCCCCCGATTCGCCGGCGGTTCATTTTCAACTGGCCGGAGCGTATCAGCTGGCACTGGAGTTTAAAAAGTCCTACAATTCCTACCGCAAGGTCGTCGATCTGGCACCGGATTCTCCACTGGCAGAAGAGGCGGAGCAGGAGGCGAGCAAGGTCAAAGCATTATTTTAGAGTCATTAGTTTATTTATCACACAGAGAGCACAGAGAACACAGAGATTAAATATTTTGGGTTTGAGATGTCTTTAGTGTTAGCTCTTATTATTTTTCTCTGCGGGCTCTGTGGTGAATCATACGTTGGATATTGGCAAAAAACACGAATCCGGTCTGAGCACAAAGCCCAATGACCGGATTCGTATTTTTTCAGTGCTATCTTCTGAGAAACCAAACCGGCATGCCGGTGTGCGGCTTATTACAAGCGTTTTTGCTCCAGCTGGACAATACGGGGTGTAATAAAAATCAGCAGCTCGTTTTTGTCATCAAATTCGGACTGAAATTTAAACAGCCAGCCCAGAACGCCCATACTGCGTAAACCGGGGAGTCCGCGCTCACCCCATACAAGCCTTGATTTCAAAATGCCGCCGATGACAATCGTATCGCCATCATCAACCAAAATTTCGGTTTCGGCTTCATTGGTCGACAATGCAGGTCCCTGAGCCGTCTGCTCGGCGACCTCATTCTTGGTGACAAAGATGGTCATGGCAATCCGATTATCCGGCGTCACCGAGGGTGTCACCTCCAGTAATAGATCAATGTCCTTAAAGCGCACCGTGGCATTACCGGAGGAATCGCGCTCCTCGTAGGGGAACTCAAATCCTTGCTTTATTTTGGCCTTTTTGTTGTCCAGAGTGACAATCTTCGGTGAGGAAATGATATTGGTTTTGCCTTCGGCTTCCGAGGCGGCCAGTTGTGCTTCCACGATGGAAAACGGGGTTCCGGAGGTTTTAAAAAGATTAAACGTGAGCGATCCGCTATCGACAAAAGTGTCGGGGATATTGTCAGCCGTAAACGAGGTCGGGCCAAATTTCCAACTATCGGTACCCGGAATGTCTAATTGTCCGAGGCTGATCTCTCCCCAGTCGAAACCGATTTCTCGTGAGAAATTGGTGATGGCCTCCACAATTCGGGCCTCTATAACAACCTGAGGCGTGACCGTATCAATTTTTTCGACGATTTGCTTGGCCTGCTGAATTTTTACGGCCGTATCGGTAATGATGAGTTGATTGTTGCGGTCATCCACATTGGCTTTGCCGCGGCCCTCGGTAAGGATGGCCGTAATATGAGGCAGCACTTCGCTTTTGGCATTTGAATAGCTGATCGGGATGTATTCGGTAAAAAGCGGTTCAAGCGCTTCGGCCTGTTTTTGGGCCGCTTGTGCGGCTTTTAACTGGGCCTGTTTGAGCTTTTCCTCCTGGGCCAAGGTGCTGAGCGTGGCAATTCGGACGATATCACCCTCCATGGTCATGCCCAGCTGGTTCATTTTCAATACAAGGTCAAGCACCTGGTCCCAGGGCACCGGTCTTTCGAGGGTCAGGGTGACTTTTCCGGTAACGTTTTTGTCAATGGCAAAGTTCTTGCCGCTGATTTCCCGCAAGATCCGGAAAACATTTTTGATATCGGTATCAAAGAAATCAAGTGCAATTTTTTCGCCTGTATATTTCTTTTGCGGCATAATTTCAGCCAGGCGTTCCTCGAGGGTTTGTTCCCGGTCGGCCGCGGCTTCTTCTACGGCCGGCTTTTTATCAGCCGTTTTTGCTGCTGCCATCAAACCTTTTTCAACCGGGGCTGCCGGTGTGGTAGGGGCTTCGGCCAGAACTTTTTTCCACTCCGGCAGGTCCGCGTCCTCGAATGGTTTCGGAGGTATGGAAGAGGCCGCAAAGTTGATCCGCAGCGTATTTTCCTGCTGATCCACAAAGTAGGGAACGTCTTCGCGCAGCTCAATGGTGATCAGAGAATCGCCTTTCATTGCGGCGGTCTGGATGGGTGTTACCCGATCGACTGCGCTTTCAAATCGGGTGGTGATCAGGGCGCGCTTGCGATAGTCCGGCAGGTTGGTATTGAACAGTTTCAGATGCAGTCGCCGGGCGGCCGCTTTTTTAAGATCATATTGGATCGGAACCGTTGTTCCGATAATCAGGGATGATTTCCCGGCTTCCTCACTGGAAAAGTCGATCCGATTCACCCAGGCAGCCTTGCCGGATTGGAGCGGAACAACCGTTTTGGATTCGGCCGTTTTTTCTGCGGGCGCAGCGGGTTTGGCTTTTTGCGCTGTAATCGTTTTTTCTTGCATTGCGACGGGTGGTGCGGGGCTTGCCTTCGATGCCGACTCCGGTACCTTGCCGACATGAACAATCAGGCCGCCGGCGGTGGTTGAAACTGAATATTTGGCCAGTGAGGCTTTGGGGGTATCCAGCACCAACCGGATTTTGTCCGGATAACCGAAATGGCGGACCTGCCCGACCCACTGGGATTTAACGGATAGGCGCTGCTCGTTTTTATACGGGCTTTTGATTTTGAACATGTCAATTACGATCCGGGGCTGTTTGCCATCGATAGTGAAGCTCTTATAATTATGGATGGCCCCGTCGGCTTGAACATTGATAACCACGTTGTTTTTTAATGGTGTGGCGGATACTGCTTTTAAGCGGCTTGCAGCCGGAAGATCTTTCTTAGACACCTGCGGTGGCGTTTGTGGTGCGAGCGGTTTTTCAACCACCGGTGGTTCGGCAGGCGGCGCCGGGGAAGCAGCCTTCGGAAATGAGACCTGCAGACCGGTGTCCTTCGGTTTGAGGTCATAGGGCGCATCCGCTTTCATTGCAATAAAGATCCGCGAAGTTGTTGACTTGTCATCGACGAGTTCGGTCGCTTTAACGGAGCCAATGATTTGATTTTCAACGGGCGTCGTCACTGTTTTAACCGTGTCAAGCGATGTATCGGGAAAATGAAACAGCACCCCCATCGGAAACACCTGTTTAATTGCCGTATAGGTCAGTGGCTGGTTTCCGTTTATGGTGACGATCACCGAATCAGCGGTGACGTCGGTGGTAATACCCGTAATGCGCTTGGCACCGGTGGATTTTACATCGGCTGCCTTGTTAGACGCGCATCCGGCACCCCATGCAATCAGAAAAATCAGCGGGATGACAAGTAAGAAAATTTTTCGTGGATCTTTAAATTGGTTAATCATCTTATAATTCTCCAGGAGGCTTCGGAAGTTTTATTTCTCTGTTTCGTAACGTAACATTACCGCGGTAATCTTCATATTCTTCTGCAACAATGACTTTATCCTTTTCGATCTTGACGACTTTGCCGGCGTTGGTGCCCATGTATGTCCCTTTTTTAACGACATAACCCTTGCCGGAAGATTCTTCCACCAGGGCTCTGTTGCCGCTGGATGCCAGAACAATGGCGACCAGTTTGAGCTGACTGATATCAATTCTTTCCAACGGGGTTCGCGGCGTGCGTTTTTTCCGCACTTTCTTTGTACTGGCCACAGCCGGTTTTTCCCTGAATAACGGTTGAAACGGATCAACCTTTCCTTTGGGATCATATAGCGGTGGCGGCCCTGATGAAGATCCGGCTTTATCCGCCGGGGAAGTGGACGCCACAACCTTTTGGTCGCCGTCAGTCTGGGCAGCAGATTTTGATGGGCTAGGCTGACGGACAACCGAGATGTCTGATTTGGGTCTTACCGGCGGTTTGGGTTTTGCGGCTGGCCCGGTTTTCACCGCCGACGGCTCTGTTTTTCGAGCAATCAATGGCTGCTGGGGAGCCGGTTTTCCAGTGTCAACTTGACCGGCCGACGGTGTAGCTTTCGGTGCTGGTCTTGATTTTGTTGCCGGAGGCCCGGTTTTTTTAGCCGTTTGGGCCTGGATCTTTTTGCGGACGACTTTCGGTGCTGGCGCTTTGTCTGCAGGTTGGTCACAGCTTGCCAAAACGGTTAAAAAGCCAATCAAACAGGCCAAGTTACAGATGATGGTGAGATGTTTTTTCATAATGGCTAAGAAGATCTTCAGCATGGATGTCAAAACGTGAATCGGTTATCGATTTATTATTTTCTTTTCTTTTCGTTTTTACCCTTTTTATTAGACGGCCTTCGGGGGTTAGCCTTTTTATCGGGCGGCTTTTGGGGAGCCGGTTCTACAAACTTGTAAGTGACCGCAGTGCATGTGGTGTTGAGCTCCTGGCTATCTTTGACCGGTGCCATGGAAATATTTTTGATGTTGACGATTCGGGACAGGCGGGCGACTTTATCAAAAAAGATTGCCAGATCATGATATCCGCCGACGACGTTCATCGCCACGGGAATTTCGGCATAGAACTCTTTTCGCACCTCACCTTTCGGTTCAAAAAGCAAAAATTCCAATCCGACATCCTGGCCGGATCTTGAAATGCTGGTTAAAAGCGAGGGGATTTCTTCTTTTTCGGGCAGCGCTTTCATGGCCGTTTTAAACTGGATTTCGGCCTCTTCCATCCTTTTTTGGAACTTTTCCAGATTAGCCGCGTTTCTCTTGGCCGTCACAAGCTTTGTTTCCAATGCGCCGAGCTCTTTTTTGAGCTTTGCGATATCTGCGTATTTCGGCTTATAGAGGAAAAAAATGAAGATAGCGATAATCAGTACGAAGACACTCGTAAAAATAAGTATCCTCTGGATCTTGGAGAGGCTTTCAATCTTTGCGAAAAAGGAAGCAGTGCCTTTGGAACCGTCGGATATATTCATTATATTTTAACCTTTTGAGATGTTGATTATGCTTTCGGCATTTGCGGGGCTACCTTGGTGGCGATGATCTGAAAACTTTTCAGATTCGATTGTTGCACCGCTTGGCGTTTTAAAGTTTTTAGGTTTACATTACTAAACAAACCGCAATTTTGGAGGCGCACCATAAAATCCGCCACGGTTTTGTTATCCAGGGCAATCCCATGGATTTCTACCGTGTTTTCGTTGACATCGAGTTTGGTAAACCACATGCGTTTGGCCATCAGCACCTGGGTCATGGTATCCATCAGCAGTGTCGGTGCGTGACGATCCGCTTGCAGCTTTTCGATGACAGCCATTTTCTTTCTTAGAATTTCGAGATTTTCTTTAATTCGGGCGATTTCTTTATTAATGTCATTGTATCGTTGGAGTTCGGTCTTCGTAACGCTGATCTTATCTTTCAACTTGCCGATTTTAGAGTTTAAACTGAAATTGTAGTAAATCAACACGATCAAAACCAGAATCAACGAAAGGAAAAATAAAGATACCTGGCGACGAACGTTTTCTTTTTTGCGTTCTATCCGAAAGGGAAGCAGGTTAATACGTATCATTTGTCATTCACTCTTCTGATGGCCAGCCCCGCGGTGATGGCAGCCTGGGGGGCAACTTGTTTTATAAAGTCCGAATCAAATTGATCATCATTAACATAAATATTTCTAAACGGATTCATGGTTTCAACTTCGGCGGATGCTTCGACGGCCAGCAAGTCCCGAAAGTCGCCGATATTCGCCCCGCCGCCGCTCAAAATGATGCGCTTAATTTGATCATCCGGATAAGTGGAGTAAAAAAAGTCGAGCGCGCGCCGAATTTCCGTACACCAGTCGGCAACCACCGATGAAATGATTCCTTTTAAATCTTCCGCCGAAAGGCGGGAAGAATCACGACCGTATTTTAATTCTTCGGCCTCGTCATAGGAGCAATCAGTTAATGACATGATTTTTTGATTGACCTGCGAGCAGCCAAGCGAAACATCGCGCATGAACACAGAATTGTTGCCTTTGAGTATATTTAATGATGTCTTGCTGGCACCGATTTCTATTAGGGCAACATTATCACTGCCGGTGTCGTAATTGGCTTCAAACGTATTTTGCAGGGCGAAGGCCTCGACATCAACGATGCAGGGATTGAGCCCGGCCAAATTCGCCAGATTTACATAATCGTTGACCATTTCCTTTTTAGCAGCTACCAGAAACACATTCATTTGATTCGGATTCGTTTCATTTTCTCCCAGAATCTGAAAATCAAGATTAACATCACTGATATCAAAGGGAATATATTGCTCCGCCTCGAAATGAATGGTTTCTTGAAGCTGTGTTTCGTCCATGGTTTGCACGGCGATTTTTTTGACGATTACCGAGTAGCCACCGATGGATATGGCAACATTGCGTTCCTTGATATTATAAGCCTTAAAGAGTTGGCGAATGGATTCGGCCAAGGTCTCCGGGTCGTTGATGGTGCCGTCTTCGATGGCTCCGTGGGGGATATCGGTAATACCGAATCGCTTTAGTTCGCGGCCACGTTTGGAATCGCCGACTTCAGCCGCTTTTATCGACCGGGATCCAATGTCGAGTCCAACCAGGTTGTCTTTTTTACTAAATACCATGAGATTTTCTTAGTCCTTAAAGATTTTATCTTTTTCTGTTAGTTTCAGACCCAATGCCAGAAGAATTTTGCGCTTGGTTTCCATCCGACACGGCATGCCTTTTTCGATCCGGGCAATTGTAATTGGGGAAACACGCGCTTCTCTGGCGAGTTCGGCTTTGCTCATTAATTGAGACTCTCTGGCTTCTTTAACATAATTGTTGCTGGCCATGGATCAGGGTTTCCCTTTTTAAAAGATACGGTTTTCAATTGCTGCGAGAATTAATTAAATCGAATTCAATTATAAAATGATATGAATTATCTAATTATCTACATAAAATAGCCTTAGAGTCAAGATAATTATATATAAATTATATATAATTACAATTACTTACTCTATATTGTGGTATAATTAAGCTTAATTCCCATATCTTGTAGGAAATCCCCTTAACGATGGCATGAATGCTTCAACGACTTGATGGTTGTTCTTGAAAATTCTTTCGTGTCCGGCATCCCTCCTTTTTGTGCCCAGCAATTCCTATGCGAGCCTTTTTGCATGGTCGGACCATGCTTTATTCAAGTTGACGTCTTGCGTCAGGTGCGAATTAATGCAAGTTTTGCGCCAATACATATAGTTAAATAGACTTATAGCGACAATATCAAAAATAATAATAAATACAGTATGTTAAGAATAATTTCGCATTAGGCATTATCCTTGAAATTCAGATGATGTGCATCATTTGCCCTTTGCTGGGTAAATAATTGCACACTCACCGTCAAATTATTGAAAACCTGCAGAAATAATTTCTAAAACTTATAATGAAAAAAGCTTTAACTTGACTTTAAAACCTAGTATTCTTATATGGCTATAAGAATTTAAGAATAACTACTGATATTATTGTAATTTTGAACAATGGCACCCCAGTTACCCGAAGAAAGAATAAAACCCTTTCGACTCGTCAAATATTTTGCGTTCACAGGACTCATGGTCATCTTTCTGGCGACCATTATCCTGTCAGTGCTCAATACACATTGGGTCAAGTCCATGCAACGCAAAAAGAGCGAGGACTATGCCCATGTGATGATTGAAAATCTGAATCATCAGGTCTTTTTACAGTTTATCATTCCCGTCGTTATGATGGAAGGTAAAATTCAGCTTAGCAAACAGGAACAATTTGAACGCATGGATAAAGTTGTGCGCAGCGCCATGCATAGCTTCAAGATTGAAACCGTCAACATTTACAGCATGGACAACCGGATTTCGTATAGTTTCGACAAGATTATGATCGGCCGCCAAAATTACGGCGGCACCGGCTATTTGCAGGCCCGGGCGGGCAAATGGAATTCTAAGCTGGCGCAACGGGGCAATTTGTTGCAGATACTGCTCGGCTTTCCTAAAGAAGTTCGACTGATCACCTTTGCGCCGTTACGCCAGGAATCGAAAGTCGGACAAATATCGGGTCTGGTTCTGGGTGTTGTCGAAATTGTGCAGGATCTGTCCGAAGATTATAAGGCCATATTTGGGATTCAAATTCTGGTTGTTGTCACCTGCACCGTGCTGATGGGCGCGCTTTTTGTCGTGCTGGTGTTTGTTGTCAAACGGGGCGAAGGAATCATTCAAAAGCGCGCAATGGAACGGCTAAGGCTCAAAGAAAGGTTGGCCCATGCGGAACGCCTATCCTCGTTGGGTGAAATGGCAGCCGGTATTTCGCATGAGATTCGCAACCCCCTGGGCATCATCAGGAGCTCAGCTGAGCTTTTGAAAAAAAAGGTTGCCAAAGTTGACCCCAAAAACACCATTCCGGATATCATCGTCGAAGAAGCCAGTCGCTTAAATAGTATCATCACCGATTTTATCAATTATGCCAAGCCCAGGAGCCCGAATATCGCTGCCTGTCGGGTGGAGGAAGTGATCGAAAAAAATATCACTTTTCTTGAGGCCCAGATTAAAGCACAAGGCTATGTTATCAAAAAAAATTATCAGAATTCTGTGCCGGAAATCATGGCCGATGCGACCTTGCTGTATCAGTCTTTTCTGAATATTTTGATCAATGCGATGCAGTCGATGCCGCAGGGCGGCAGAATCCTGGTTGAGGTCAGTTCGAGCGACCATCTCGTAACGGTTCATTTTGATGATGAGGGGCAGGGGATTCCAAACGAAAATCTGGAAAAAATATGGGATCCGTTTTTTACGACCAAGGAAATGGGAACCGGTCTGGGTCTGGGAATTGTAAAGAATATTATCGAATCCCACGGCGGCAGTATACAGATTGTGAATCGACCCGTCCGCGGAACACGTGTCACCATCGAATTGCCGGTTAAACACAAGGCTGATGATAGCGAGGCGGTTGGCACCCCGCCGGCGGATAGCAATTTATAAACTAGAGCATTTAGGGCCATATCGCCATGGAAACCATCTTAATTGTAGATGATGAAAAAAATTATCTGACCATTTTGAGTGCTGTTTTGGAAGATGAGGGATTTGAAGTATTGACGGCTCTTGGTGGGCGCGAGGCGCTTGAGGTTCATAAAACATCCGACCTTGATTTGATTGTCACCGATATGAAAATGCCCGCAATGGACGGCATCGAATTGCTTGAACACATAAAATCGGTCGATCCGGACCTTCCGATCATCATGATGACCGCCCATGGCACGGTTGACAAGGCTGTCGAGGCCATGCAGAAAGGGGCTTACAGTTATATCTTGAAACCGTTCGACAACGAGCGATTGATCATCTATGTAAAAAAAGCCATATCCATGTATCAGGTGGTCAAAGAAAATCGGCGGCTGCGCGATGCGGTCGAATCCCAGTATCGCTTCGGCAACATTATCGGTAAAAGTAAGAAGATGCGAGATATCTTTGATACCATTCAGAAAGTTGCGCCTTCCGGTGCCACCGTTTTAATCGAGGGTGAAAGCGGCACCGGAAAAGAGCTGGTCGCCCGCTCGATTCATTTTAACAGCTCCAGACGCGAAAAGCCCTTCGTCGCCGTAAACTGTTCGGCACTTGCTGAAAGCTTATTGGAGAGCGAGCTTTTCGGTCATGAGAAAGGTGCGTTTACCGGTGCTGTGGCAACAAAGAAGGGCCGTTTTGAGCTGGCTGACGGCGGCACCCTTTTCCTGGATGAAATCGGTGAACTGTCACAGAATCTGCAGGTCAAAATGCTGCGGGTACTTCAAGAAAAGGTTTTTGAACGCGTGGGGGGCGTCCGAACGATATCGGTGGATATCCGCATTATTGTGGCAACCAACAAAGATTTGCAGGAAGAAATGCAGGCGGGTCGCTTCCGCGAGGATCTCTTTTATCGATTAAATGTTGTCCATATTGTATTGCCGCCCCTGAAGGAGCGTCAGGAGGATATTCGTATATTAGTGAATCATTTTATAAAAAAATATGCATCCGAGCGCGAAGCGGCCGTCCCCGTAATAGGTGTCGACCAGGAGGTGGACCGGTTATTTTATGATTACAGTTGGCCTGGAAACATTCGAGAACTAGAAAATGTCATCGAGCGTGTTATGATCCTGAGTCCCGGTGAAATTATTCGGGTGTCGGATCTTCCGAAAGGATTTAAGGATAATGTTTACAATACGTTGCACCTTGAGGGAATCCCGGCAGATGCAAAACTGTATGACACGCTGGCCATGATCGAAAAAACCCTGATTGAGCGGGCGTTAAAAATATCCAACAATGTTCAATCCCATGCGGCCGACTTGCTCGGTATTGGTAAAAGCGGCCTGAATCAGAAAATAAAAAAGTATAATTTGGATGTTGGTTTAAAACACTAAAAACGGCGAATTGCGTAAAGCTCAATTCGCCGTTTTTTAAATTTAGAGGACCTTCAGGAGGATGAATCCAGACCCTTTTCGGATAATTTTTCTTCTACAATATCAAAATACATGGAGTTCGGGTAGTTTGAAAGAATTTGATTAAAAGCCTGTTGACTCTTATCGGTATCGCCTAACTTTTCATATAGTATTCCCAGGTTAAAAAGGGCCTCATCGCGAATGTTCGAGTCCGTCGCCGCAGCTAGTTTCTCAAAAAATAACGCGGCGTTGGGATTATCTCCAGTTTGCTGATAAGCGTATCCGAGGCCGCTGAGAATCAAGTTATAAACCAATGGGTGATCTTTAAAGTCATTCAAGGATCGCTTATAAAGCTCAATGGCCTTGGTGTAATCTCCGGCATCGTAACTTATACTGGCATAGCTGGCTCTGGCAAGTTTCCCGCCCGCATTGCCGCTATATTTTTCTACGATGCGTTGAATTTCCGCTGATACTTTTTGATACGCCGCGTCCGCAGACACTGCTTTTTTGTGCGCTTCATATTTTGCCATGGCTTGCTCAAGCAATAAAAATGCTTTTGCTTCTGAGCGTTGGGCAAAGAACCGGTAACCAAAGACAACGATAACGACGGTTACAACCGCGCACAGGGCATACGAAATGGGTTTTTGATATTTAGAGACAAATCGAATTGCCTTGCCTGTAAACGTAATAAATTCATCCGGCTTTTTTAATAGTTCCTTCCGGCTTTTCTTCCGCATTGCCATTTAACCTCCCAATAATTTCTTAAACTTGATTAAGCTAAAATCAAAATATGAGTTACAAATTTGTTATCAAGCCGATAGTCTGGAGTCATTAATATTTTAGATTTCGGATTTTGGATTTAATAAGTGACCCAATAGCTGAGAAGTAACTTTCAACAATTTCAATCCGCAATCCAAATTCCAAAATCCAAAATCAATGTGACTCCAGCAGTTTTTTAATCCTTTCCCAACCCGCTTCGGGAATATTGGCACCCATTACCTGACATACTTCATATCCGCAGGCGGAACCGAGTGCGCCGCATTTTTCAAGCGGATACCCGTTGACCAGTCCGTATAAAAAGCCAGCTGCCCATAAATCGCCGGCTCCGGTGGTGTCGATGGCATGACCGCTGCCCTGTGGACGAATCGGGAGCATCTCATCGTTGTGGGCGATCAAACTGCCCCGTTTCCCTATTTTAAGTACGGCAATATCGACTTTTTCGGCCAGGGCATTGAGGGCGCGATCTTCAGTTTGCTGTCCGGTATAGGCCCGGGCTTCATCTTCATTGGCCATAAGGATGTCAACAAAGGTTTCAACGATATGTTCCAATAATTCGCGGGATTGCGTGACAACATTATAGCTGGGTAGATCCAGTGATATCAATGCTCCCGAAGCCTTGGCTGTTTTTAGAGCCTTTAGAATCAATTGCGAATTAAACAGGAGGTAGCCCTCGATATGTACGATAGCCGCGCTTTCAAAGCAACTTTCAGATATATCCTGCGGTAACATTTCGGCGGATGCACCCAGACATGTAAACATGGAGCGTTGCGCATCGGGTGTCACGATTGAAAGAACCCGACCTGTCGGCGAATTTGACCGTAAAAGCGCCGGTTCAACATTTTGACGTTTTAAATCATTTTCAAAAAAGTTTCCCAACTCCCCACCGCCGCATTTGCCGACAAAACGGGCCAGCCCACCGAGCCTGCCAACGCCGACAACGGTGTTGCATGCTGATCCCCCGGTTACGGTAGTGGGCGGCTTTGATGACTTCGCCAGGGTTTTTTCAATAAATTCCTTTTCGACATAGGTCATTCCGCCTTTTGCTGCACCGCTTTTCCTTAAAAAATCCTCGTCTTCGTAGGCCAGAATATCAATTAAGGCCGAACCGACACCGACAATCAATTTTTTGTTTTCCGCAATTTTTGGAAATGGTTGCATGGCGCCTACCAGACAAGCGACTTATGGATCCAACCTTTATCACCGTCAGCATGTTCAATGTGAATCCAGTCGTCTTCGCGTTCAAGGACCTTAAAAGGTATACCTTTTTCAACGGTGAAAAGTACGGGGTGACTCGTACCGGGGCCCGAGCGGATATTGGAGGTGTCACTTTTGGTAATTACCGCCGGGATGTTGCCGACAAGCGACCGATGCACCCATCCTTTGTCGCCTTCAAAATCCTCAAAACGGTACCATTCGCCGGATTTTTCAATCACAAAGACAGGAAAATATTGCTCCACCTTCCATAAAACATTGTGGCTGGTTCCCGGACCGGAACGAATATTCGCCACAGGGGCCGATACCGCCAGCCGCTCCGCGTTGGCTACGCCCGCAAATACGATAATCAGTAATAGAATGATGATGGATTGTACTTTCATGGCGATCTGATTGCCTCCTCAACAATAGCATTAAGATCTATTGCTCCTACTTCGATCATTTGCGTTGATGTGGTCCTGAAACTGTTAACGGTTTGTTCGTATATTTGAAACCACTTCCAGTTGACAGGTACGCGAAATCGATGCCAGTTGTCAAGCACGGGCAGGATTTTATTCGCTTTTGACAGCACGCTTTCCTGCCGGTGCCTTTCCGTTTAAGGAGGGATGCGTAGATGTCATGCCGAAAAAAATTCCATTTCGGGCAACTGGATACAGGTTAGCCGGTTGCCATAAACAGCGCCGGTATCGATCCCGATTTTATTCGGCTGCAGCAGCGGTTCTCTAAAAGGCGTATGTCCAAATATCACGCGTTTGCCGAAATTATATTTAGAATGAATAAATTCATCACGGATCCAAAGCAGGTCCATCTTTTCTTGTGACTCCAGGGGCACCTTCTGGCGGAGACCGGCATGAACAAAGATATAGTCCTCGGTCTGATAATAAAGATGCAGAGAATTAAAAAATTCGAGGTGCTCGGCTGGAATCGGGAATGCTTTCGGATTCTTTGATCGGTTCAGATATTCATCCAGGGTCCGCTGCCCGCCGTTTAGCAGGTAGGTAAACCGGTCGCTACCATCCAGGTAATTTTGCAGCATATCTTCGTGATTGCCTTTTAAAAATATGATCCCCGGGATGCGCTTTTTAAAATCCGTCAGATAGTCCACCACGTCAACGGAACTCTGTCCGCGGTCGATATAATCTCCGATAAAGATCAATTGATCCCGGGCGAAATTTATCGGGATTTTATCCATCAGTGCCCGGAGTTTGTCAAAGCACCCGTGAATATCTCCCACCACAAAGATTTTGTTCATAATAATAACCAAAATTACCGGAACCAAAAGGCACGCCGGGGTTGATCGAGGCGGGTAATTCCTTCTTCCGCTGCCTCCTGCAGTGCGGTTTGAAAATCGGCCGGTGAAAGGAACGCATTCAATCCTTTAACTTCAGCGGCTCGACCGCAGGGCCGGTATTGGGACATGAGATTCACATAGCTATGGGTTGAAATTTCCCGGGCGATAAACCTCATAATCTGCCGGGTACCCGCCAGTCCGCCGGGTAAGACCAGATGTCGAATCAACAGGCCCTTTTGTGCAATTCCGTTTTCATCTACTGTTAGGTCGCCGACTTGACGGTGCATTTCGCGTAAGGCCTGACGCGCTATTTCGGGATAGTCTTCGGCCTGGCAGGCGCTTTCGGCGATTTGCGGTTCCCAGAATTTGAAATCAGGCATGTATATATCGAAAACGCCTTCAAGCAATTTGAGTGTCGACGGAAGATCATAGCCACCGCTATTATAGACCAGCGGGACTGAAAGACCTTCCGGGATCGCAATCTCAAGGGCGGAGAGAATTTGAGGAACGACATGTGAAGGTGTTACAAAGTTGATGTTATGGCATCCGTGCTGCTGCAAGTCGAGCATAAGGGCGGCCAGTTCCGCATCGGCTATTTCTTGACCATGGCCCTCGTGACTGATGTCGAAATTCTGGCAAAACAAACACATCAGATTGCAATGGGTAAAAAATATAGTGCCGGAGCCACGGGTACCCACCAAAGGGGTTTCCTCACCAAAATGGGGATTGTAGCTGGAAACAAGTGCATTTTTGGCTGTTTTGCATATGCCCGTTTCACCGGAAAGCCGGTCAACCCGACACCCTCGCGGACAAAGGTTGCAGGAACCCAAAAGCTGGTATGCGGCCTTTATTTTTTCTCGCAGCAGCCCCTTTTCAAAAGTTTTGATATATGCCGGTTCAAAATATTCCATTTATGGGTTCTGGTTTGCTTGTTTAATGGGTTCAACCAGGATCTTTTGGGCCAGCCCGCGTCCGAGCACATAGCGTTTATAATCCGCCGCTATCGCCAGCTGCCCCTGACGATTGTTTGTTATGACCTCAATTTCATCTCCGAGTCGTAACCCCATTGACAACAACCGCATGCGGGCGCTGACACCCCCACTAAATTCTTTGAGAATAAGGCGTTCTCCCGGTTTTGCCATAATCAACGGCATCAGCTGGATACGCTCTTTCAGACATTGGGCGCAGATACCGTAGATTTCCATTTTATGTTGAAGTATATGAAATCCTTGGAAGGCGGCGATTTTATGCTGGAGCTCCTCCAGGTGATCCTCTTCGAATTCGATTATTTTTCTGCATCGCGTGCAAATCATGTGGTCATGATGGTGACCCAGATGACGATGTTCATAACGAATGGCACCGTTGTCAAAGCTGCTTTGTTGGGCAAACCCGAAACGGCACAGCAACCGCATCGTTTCTCGGACAAAATCAGGATCGAGCTGCCAGCCGTTCTGGTCAAGAAATTCTACCAGATCGTCGATGGTGACATGCTTTTCTGTCTGCAAAAAGGCTTCCAGAACCTTGAATCGATCTTCGAAGTTATCGATTTGTTCCTGTTTAAAAAGCTTTTTGAACTGTTCTTTTTCCTGAATATGTATTTGTCTCATCTGGATTCCTGATCGGAGCAATTCAATCCGGTAATAGATTTTAGGTGGAGACCGGCTCTATGGGCTTTAGATATCCTTATGGGTGCTAATGCGAGTTTAGTTTCGCTTTTGGCAGGGACCGATTAAAATTGGCTGTCCAGGCAGGATTAGAAATTAACCATCAGGTCCCGGTATTTCATAGGTAGTGCAACTGCCGCTGGGGCAGTTCCGGGTTTGCGCACGAGCGCCTTTATTTTTCTCGGAACCGCTGCTTGTGCTGTAACACGAAGCGCTTAGAATCCGTTCAAATTCTTCCGATTTGCAATGGGGGCATTTGAGCTCCACCGCATCTTCTTTTTTCATAACGAGTATTTCGAAGCACTCATTACATTTTAAGCATCTAAATTCATAAAGGGGCATTGTTTTTCCTTTTGACGCGCTATTCCTAACGCCATAATATGCTTATCTTGGCTGGATTGTCAAGGCGCTCCGGGGCATATTGTGTTTGTTTTTAGGGAGGTTACGGGGCGGTGATCCGCACCGATAAACCTTAAGTCAGTGGTTATGAACCGAATCGACACGAAACCGCAGAAAATCGAACAAGGAATAATGAATGTCGAAGTATTAAAAACCATAAAAGTTCATAATTCTAAATTGCGTGTTCGATATTCAAAAAAATTATCAGCGTTTTTAAAGGCATGGATTAGCGCAGGAACGGCCCCAAATCGGTTGCCCTCTTTCGGAATTTTAGAAAAAAGGGTGACATGGATAATGTTTGATCTTAAATTTAGAGAAGTTTAAAGCGAGATTCATCATGCACCTATCAGGCAATTCATCATATAATGTTGTGTGGTTAAAAAACCTTGCTGAAGTGGACCGGAATCGATGGGATGCGCTTGCGGGATCTTTACCCACGCCTTTTCTGGAATGGGAGTGGCTGCGCCAAATGGAGATTTCCGAAAGCATTGCCGAACGGACCGGTTGGCTGCCGCACCATTTAACGGTTTGGGCGCATAATCAATTGATTGCGGCTGCGCCTTTGTACATCAAGGGGCACAGTGCAGGTGAATTCGTGTTTGATCACGCCTGGGCAGATGTGGCCAATCGCTTCAAAATTCCGTACTATCCCAAACTTGTCGGCATGAGTCCGTTTACGCCGATGATCGGATATCGTTTTTTAATTGCTCCCGGACACGATGAAGAACGACTAACCGGACTGATGGTTAATGAAATTGAACAATTCTGTCACCGGTACCGGATTTGCAGCTGCAATTTTCTTTTTGTTGATCCGAACTGGCGTCACGCGTTAAATGACTACGGGTTCATTGGCTGGCTGCATCAAAGCTTTAGTTGGCAAAATTTAAACTACCAATCCTTTGATGATTACCTGGCGGCATTTAATTCTAATCAGCGGCATAATATTAAACGGGAGCGAGCGTCTCTTGCAAAACAAGGGGTCACAATAAAGATCTTCCAGGGAGATGAAATTCCACAGACTTTTTTCTCGAATATATATCTGTTTTACGAACGCACCAATGATAAGTTCGGCCCCTGGGGCTGCAAATACCTTAAGAATAGTTTCTTTAGAGGTTTGGCAGAGCGTTATCGTCATCGTTTGGTATTTGTGGCCGCCTTTGATAAAGAAAACCCTGACGCACCTCAGGGCTTGTCTCTTCTGGTCACAAAGGGAGATCAATTGTTCGGACGATATTGGGGATGTTCAAAAGAAATAAATAACCTTCATTTTAATGCCTGTTATTACAGTCCCATTGAATGGGCCATTGCCAACGGCATCAAGCGGTTTGATCCGGGTGCGGGCGGGGACCATAAAATTCGACGCGGCTTTGCAGCTGTCGGCAATTACAGCTTACACCGATTTTTTGATCAACGGCTTGATCATATCATGAAGGCTCATATCCATGAGATCAACCGATTGGAGCAGGAACATATTGATGAGTTAAATATGGAAGTGCCTTTTGCCCGCAGGGCCTAATTGAGCGAAAACGCTCAATTAGGCGTTAATTGTTATTCGTATTTGCCAATTTTCTTTATAATTTGATTGCTGGTTATGCAGTGAGAACGGGTTTTATTCCTTTTTGAACCAATAACGAATAACGCTTAATTGATTGTTAAATCAATTAAGGGAGTGCCGCTACTTATTGAGTCTTTCGGCGATAAATTCATGAAACTGCTCTGAGATTTCCTTCTTCCAGACTCCTGAAAAACCTGTCCTTACCGAAACCTCGGTCCAGTTGGGATCGATGATGGCGATTTTTATCCTCATGGGGGTTCCATCGGAGCGTTCGGATTTGATGGTTGCCGCAGTCCCTTCTGATTTCTCTTCGAGAATGGGCTGCTTCAGATCCTTCAAAATACTCCTGCAGACCTGATAGGTCCTTTCGTATGTGGCCTCATAGGTTCGACTTAGTTGGCCCTCAAAATAGGCAAAGGCGCTTGCGCCGGCACCGGCGCCAACGACGATGGCGACACATCCGGCTGTCAATAACAAATATGACATGAAAATCAGTAAAGATAGGCGTTTTAGCATGTCTTCCCTCTCAGAATGCGTTAAAAGTTAATTTATCGGAATTTTAAATAACATGCTAACATATGGTGTCAAGAGCCAAATTTGAACACAAACAGCTCATCCATACATGCAAATCTACAAACGCGTTTGTAGAATGTGTTGACAGCAGGCAGGCAAGCAATTAATTTTAAAGATCTCTAAGACTCCCGGCTTTTTTGAAGGTTATGATGGCCTTTTTTGTTCAGGAAGCTTTTGGGAAAAAGTGTTATTAATTTTTCGACCCATCAGACAAAGGACCGTTTATGCTAAAATCTTTGATTCCCAAAATGACGACCTTTGGCAAATGGAGTGTTATTTTTTTACTTGCCTTTATTCTAATCTGGCCGTTGACTGTTGGTATCTACTGGGGTGTATACAAAGGCTATACTTGGATTGATCCGACCCAATTCCCCTGGTTCAAGTCCCGTATCCATACCATGCTCGATCAAGTCAAACCGGATTCCGGCGAACCCCGCAAAGGAATTGCCTTGTGTACAGCGCTTCGAAACCGCTTGGAAGAAGAGCTGGATTCGCCTCTTGGCTGGTCGGTTAATGATTTGATCGTTTCTCCCACGCGATGGCTTGATAACCGCGCCAATCGGCAGAGGGGGGTTATTTTTGCGACCCGAATGCTGATCAATTTTTTCTCGACGAATCTGGCCAAGTATGGAAAGGTCGATGCTGAAAATAAATTTTTAAAAGAAGCCCGGGAAAAATACTTTGCCTTTAGTGAAGACAGCTGGTGGCTTCCATCAACTGAAAGTGAGTACCGCAAGGGTATTGACCTCTTGAATCAATATGAAGATGGGCTGTCCGGCGGGAAAGCCATCTATAATATGCGATCAGACGATATGTATAATATGCTCACCTTTATCATCGGTAATCAGTTTCTGGATCAACCGCTTGGGCTTTTGGTGCAGCCCAACGACGAGGTGCCTTACACTGAACTGGATGACCGCATATACTACACTCAGGGAGTTATGCTGGTATTGCGGGATTTTATTCGCACATTCGTTGATCTTTATCCGGAGGTAAAAGAAAAAGGCGGCGAAGATAATATCCGGATTGCATTCCGTGAGATGGAGCAGATTTGCACATTTGATCCGCTAATTGTTTTAAGGGGAGATCATGATTCCGTTACCGCCGACCACCGCGGGAAAGTGGCCAGATATTTAATCCACATCCGGGAACGGATAAACGATTTAGCCCAGTCTATTCGCAGATAGCCAGAATTCCAATTGAGTTGAAACCCAATAACCAATAACGCCTAATTGAGCGTATCGCTCAATTAGGTTCTAGTAATATTTTATGCCGACACCATAATAATAGTACGAGGCATTGTCGGGCAATTTTTTGGACCATATGACCCTTGCCCGGCGAACGTCGTGTCCAGAAGAATAAGGGGAGTCTTCAATACCGATAAAAATGTCATTACCCACTGCGGGTTCGAAGTCTGATTCAAAATACATTCCGGTTCGGCTGTAATTGTACATTCGGCCTTCATGGTATTTTCCGGACGGATAATTTTCAATCATGATCGTGGTTTCGTGTTCAAACCGTGGTGTCTCTCTATTTTCGGGATTCGATTGCATCTGGCACCTTCTGTTGTCGGTTATGACGATCAGGGTTTAGACCCAACCCATTGGTCGTCGTTGCCGATCCCTTGTAACGCCTTTCAAATGCCCCCCTTAAAGTTGCCATTGGCGAGACGATTCCTTCCCAAAGCGGGCATACCCGCTTTAAGATGACCCCTATAATCCGATGTAGATTTCAAATGAAATGACGATAATTAATGCACTAACCAAAGCGATGAGTAAAGAGATAAGTGTTTCTTCCATACACGAGATTCTCCTCAATTGGGTTTCCTGTTTTACAAATCAGTCGTTTCTGTTTCTTAGCACAAAACGTGCCGAAGTGGGTGTTGTATAATTTATAAAATAAATACAATCCGTTGTGAGACGTACCGTTTGAAAGTAAGCAGAAATATGTTTCTGATTTATGGAAAAATTTCCATAATGACTGGGTAAAGGTTTTCCTATATACCACCATATCTAGTGGTTAAGCAGTTACTTTAATCTAGATAAGCGGTAATAAGAATAGAAAGGGTCGAGTAGAAAGACAAACAGAGACAGCAGCGGACAAGACCCAATGGATGAGGGTGATTCGTCACGAATCACCCTCTGAGCATTGGGTGACAGTATGTATAAACATACTCTCATCTTTTTTTATCGGCTGTTGTTCGATAAACTTTACCGCTTTTTGAGATAGGTTCAAGACGGGAGGGTTTCTGACCCGTGCGGCGGATGTCGATGGCTCCGTTTACCAGACGATTGTTCCGGGAACAAAGGTATAATTCCTTGCGGCCGGATCATATAAAATACCGCTAGACCGCTTGATAAATTTATCGTCCGGGTCCATGGATTCTCTATCGGGTTGTATCTTCACCGGAGCTACCGACAGGACAACTTTTTCAATATCCTGCAATAATTTTTGCGCTCTTGGGGCTAAAGCGTCAAAGGTTAAGTATGCGCCCCATACATCTTCGGTTATCGATTGGAAGTTGAGTTCGAAGCGGTGCTTTCCGTCTTTATCTTCGACGGAAAGACTTGTGATCATTTCATCGCCGGCCTCCTGGTTTAACGGCAACAGGTTTTTTTCATCGAGGTAGACAACCAGCTTGTTTTCGTTTTTATAGGTGCGTTGATAAATCAAATCCAGTTGAGCCGGTGGCTTTCCGGCGCGTTTCAAGATAAAATTTCTAGCTTCTTCGAAATAAACAAACCGCGTATCTCTCAACCGTTTGATACGATCATTATAAGAAACTTCGGTCGGACCTGTTAAGCGCCGATCCGGATGCAGTTTTTCAGAGAGATGGCTGAATTGCAATTTTTTAAGTAACGATACGATTGCGCCTTTGTCCTTGCCACGAGCATCAAAATAAAAAGCGACCATGGCGTCGGCTTCCTGAACATACTCATTTTGATATCCGCCGAGCGACCGCGGATTGCACGATGACTCCGGCAGGGCTGCATCCAATGCGCCAGAAATTACACCGCCGGCGGGTCCGGCCAGAGAGCCTGCAGCCGCAGCCAATTTTTTAATCGCATCCGCATACTTTTCATCTTGCAGGCAGGAATAGTACTCCTTTAAGCTGTGTCTTTTCTCAATATGCGCAATGGCGTAAACCAGAAGTACTTCAAGTTCATCTTGATTGGCCATTGAATCAAAGAGAGCGGTGGTGATAACGATTTTCCCGGTCGGTATGGCAAATGCGTCAATGCGGTGGCTGTCTGATAAATGAAAAACATAATTATAACCGATCAGCTTAACCGGCCAGTTTTGTAACACCTTGTTGCCCACTTCATTTAAATGAGCCTGCTTTTTTGAACCTTTCTCAAGCGGCTCATAATTGCGCAGTCGCATGGTCCACTCTTTTTCAAGGGCCTTTTCCACCGAAAGATTGGGGAGGTACAGTGTTTTCGTAAAACAAAATCCGCTGGCGCGATACCCTTGCGCCTCTGCGGCCTCACGGCGCATGCCAGTCGGCAGGCCCGGACCCGATAATTGATTGCAGGACCATAAATGGTAGAGTTTACTCTGAGGGTCGATGAAAACATATTGATGATTTTCGTCGCCAAGGGTTTCCAGCAGAATCCCCTGTATGCCTTCAACGGTCGTTTGCTCGAGGAGCTCCTTGCTAAAGAAAAATTTAATGGTTCCGGTGCCCAGGACGGGATGGGAAAGCTCGAGGGTGATATCCGGGCTCTCAATGATAACATCGATTACGCGGGCTTCTAATTTTCTATCCTGGAAAAATATTTTACTGACCGTTTTTTCATAGAGATATTCGATACCTTTTTGCCTTCCAAATCCATAATTTAATTTGTTCAGCTGGGGCATAATCAGAAGATTTTTATTCAATACGCCGTCAATTATGATTTCTTCTGACGTTGCATCAAATCTGACGCCGGATTTACCAGATACCGGTGAATTCCAGGCAATGCAGAGGGCCAGCAGACAAATCCAAAAGAAAGGTTTTCGATACCGTTTTCGCACAACTCAACTCCACGCACAGATTAGAGCACCCATCAGTTTTCTCGCTTCTATCTATTGTTTAATATCAAAAGCCCACCTCTTAAAATCGGAAATGGGCTCTTAAAAATGAAAGGCAAAATCGAGGTTGTCATCTGTGCTGAAAATTTATCTGGTCTGCATTATAAGGATTAGCAGTCCATCGGTCAAGGGGGCCTGACAGCGCGCGGTTGAAATCTTCTGTGATTTTTTACACAAAGAGCCTTTAATAAAGAACAAAACGATCCTCTTTTAAAATTTGAAACGATCAAATCAGGCAGAAGTTAGACGGAGAGATCAATGCCCTCTTTTTTAAAACGCGCATTTACATTTTTTTTAATAAGAGGGCCGAGTGATTTCGACCAGTCCTGTGCGAGTGTCATACTTTCCTGAAGAATAAGCGGCCATATGCGTATGGTTTTTTTCCCCAGATCAGTCTGGTAGAATTTAAGCAAAGCTTTAATATCTTTATGACTGAAGTGCTTGGCATAAATGGGGATAACCATATCGAGAAAGCCGCCTTTGGTCGTCATTTGTTCTTCAATAACTTTGTTTATTTCTTCGCTCAAGATTCGATAGGTTTTCGCCGGCAAATCAGGACGCGATGCCTTGATTGCCTGGCTCATTTGGCGGATAAAAAAGTTCGAAATCTGTTTGGTTACATCCGGTGGTCCGGTAATTCGCATCAATTTTTCGATATCGTCCCGTTTGGCTGGGGATAGGTTGTTGCTGTCCGCCGGTGATATCAAAACACATGTAATCACCGCGAGTGCCATTAGAATTTTGAGCATTGCATTTCTCCTCTGCTCTGTGTTCGGGGCCATAAGGTTTCTAAAATCATGTCCCTCAAAAATAGTCTAGTCTATTTTAGTGCATTTGAGTTCTTTAAACAACCATATGTCCTGGTTTCAAGCATCAGCGTTTTGGCCGTCACTGGCTACTGGCTTCTGGCTGCTGGTTTCTTGCCCCAGAGCTATGGCTGCTAATTTGCGGTTAGAGGCGCTCCGGTTACCAAATCCGCAATTCATCCCTAAAATTTTTGATGCAGTGGCGAGCAGCCAGCGGCCGGGGGCCTTACACCTGCCACCTAAAATAAAACTATTTATTGTAAACTACTTGCGTGACGCGACACTAGCGTTTAAGCATCTCGCGGGCGTGCTCCAGGGTTGCTTGCGTAATTTTCTCACCGCCTAACATTCTGGCGATCTCTTCATAGCGGTCCTCATCATTTAGCAGGTGAATCGATGTGCGGGTTCTGCCCTTCGCAACATGTTTTGATATACGATAATGCTGTTGGCCGAATTTGGCGATCTGGGGCAGGTGGGTAATGCAGATGACCTGGTGATGATTGGCAAGTTCGGCCAATTTTTTCCCCACGACTTCGGCCACGCGACCGCCGATTCCGGCATCAACTTCATCGAACACGACGGTTTCAACCGAATCGGTTTTGGCCAGAAGGGCTTTTAATGCCAGTACGACACGTGACAGCTCTCCGCCGGAGGCGATGCTGGCCAGAGGTTTTAATGTTTCGCCGATGTTGGGCGCAATTAAAAATGCTGTCCGGTCGATACCTGTTGCGGTTATCATGTTATTTTTTGCAGCCAGATACGGGCTTGTTTTTTCATCGGCCGGCAGCTCATGCAATGAAATCTTAAATTCCGTCTTCGATAGCATTAGCGTGTCCAATTGGTTCATTACCTTCTGGGCGAAATCTTCGGCAGTTTTCTTTCTTTTACGGGATAGCGATAAAGCCCGGTCTTTTAATTTGGCGTGTAATTTGCCAATTTGGGTTTCGGTGTCTCGAATTGATTCAGTTAAACTTTCAACATTGGATAGGTCCTCTTCAATGGATTTTAAGCTTTCAAATACGGCCTCTATGGAACCGCCGTATTTGCGCTTGAGCTTATTAAGTGTATCAAGCCGTTCTTCGACGGCTTCCAGCTGGCTTTCGTCCGTCTGAATCGAGTTAAGGTAGCTCCGCAATCCGTCAATGAGATCCTCAATTTGGTATGCGGTATCAGCCAGACTGGTGGTCTTTGACGTCAGCTGTGGATCAATCTGACTGATCTTATCCAAATTCTTTTTTACATCCACCAGCTTTTCGATAACCGAACCCGGTGCGCTGTAAAGCGATTCAATGCTGTTGAATACGACCTGATATATCTGTTCGGCATTTTTGAGGCGTCTCCTTTCCTGTTCAAGCGCCGTATCCTCCCCCTTGGCCGGATTGACATCCTTAATTTCTTTCAACTGAAATTCGAGCAGTTCCTTATGTTCGGTTTGCCGCTGTTTGAGGGTTTTTAGCTTTTCCAGTTTTTCCAGCATGGGCATCAGCCGGTGAAAATAGGCGCTGACTTCCTGGCGTAACGGCATGAGGCTGCCGAATTGGTCGAGGATCAAAAGATGCTGCTCTTCCTTTAACAACTGTTGATGAACATGCTGCCCGGATATGCTGGCCAAATTTTCGGTGATGGCGTTGAGCAACTGGATGCTGGCCATGCGGCCGTTAATATACACCCGGTTCGTATCGCTGCGGGAAATAATACGTCTGACCAGCAGGCCGTTAGATGGCTCGTAACCGTGTTCGGTCATTATGTCCGCCACCCGGCCGGATTCTGTTATTTCAAAAAGGGCTTCCAGTTCGGCATTATCGGCTCCGGTGCGCACCAGATCTGCGGAAGCGCGACTGCCCAGCAAGAGGTTTACCGCGTTAAGGATGATGGATTTGCCGGCGCCGGTTTCACCGCTGAGGACGGTCAATCCGGCGCTAAAACTGATCTGCAGATCGTCTATGATGGCGAAATTACGAATGGAAAGCTCTTTTAGCATGAATTGAATCCTCTTATTTTGGATATCCGGTTATTTCTCTTATGCGTTCGTATAGCGGTTTCAAGCGTTTATACATTTTTTTGTAAACCTCATGGTAAAGGGCATCGTAGAGGGTCTGATTTTTTTGATCGGGTTCAAAGACTTCTCCGACGTGGGCCATGGCTTTGACCGCGGTTCTAAAGTCTGTGTGCAGGCCTGTTCCCACAGATGCGTCGATAGCTGCACCCAGTCCCGAGGTTTCATAGAGATGCGGTTTGGCGGTGGGAAGTCCGAAAATATCGGCGGTTAATTGCAGGGCGATGCGGCTTTGACTGCCGCCGCCGGAAACACGCAGACTGGTAATCTGAGTGCCGCTGCGCTGCTCAATGCGTTCTTTGCCCTCGCGCAGTGCATAGGCCAGGCCTTCTAATATCGAGTGGTACAGATGGGCGCGGGTATGAATGTCACCAAAGCCGATGACGGCACCTTTGGCTTCGGGACCCGGCATTTTGAGTCCGGGGGACCAGTAGGGCTGGAGCACCAGTCCCATCGAACCGGCGGGAATCGATTCGACCAACTTATCAAACAATATCTCGGGTTCGACGCCCTGCCGAGAGGCTTCCTGCTGTTCCGGGTGGCCGAACTCATTTAAAAACCAATTCACCATCCAATAGCCCCTGTAGACTTGAACTTCAACCGTATAATAGTCCGGCACGGCGGATGGATAGGCCGGCAAAAGCTTGATGGGTTCGATATATTTTTTATGATTGACGTTGATGGTAGCGGTGGTGCCGTAACTTAAACAACCGATTGACGGTTCAAGGCTGCCGGAACCGATAACCTCACAGGCCTTATCCGCAGCTGCCGCTATCAGCGGCAGGCCTTTGGGGATTCCGGTCTCTTCAGCCGCCGCCGCGGAGATCTCACCCAGGGGCTGCCCGGGCGGTATCAGTTCGGGTAGGATGGTCGGGTCTATTCCAGGCAGGAGCCGCCATTTCCAGCTCCAGTCGGCCGACCAGCGCAACCGCTTGTAATCAAAAGGAATGTAAGCCACCTGGCAGCCAATGGAATCAACAAATTGACCGGTTAATCTGTAGGTCAGGTAACCCGAGAGCAGCAAATATTTATGGGTATTTTGCCAGATTTCAGGCTGATAGGTGCAAATCCAGTTGGCCTCTGCTTCCTGTTGCAAATAGGCAACGGTTTTCGTCAGGCCGGCAATTTTAAAGATCAATCCCCAGGGGCCGCCGACCGGCGGCAGCCCGTAAGTTTTGCGCTGATCCAACCACATCATGGCCGGGCGCAGGGGGTTGCCGTTTTTATCGACGTTGACCACACTTCCCCGCTGGGTGGTTAAAGCCACACCGGCGATGCGGTCTTTATCGACTTTGTGGCGGTTCCAGATTGCCTGGCAGGCCTGACTCAATGCTTTCCAAAATACCTCCGGATGCTGCTCGGCCCAGGCCGGGTGTTCCGAAAAATGAGGGTCAAACGTCACCGCTTCTTTGGCATGTAGCTGTCCCTGCGGATCAAAGATCAATGCCTTCAGGCTTTGCGTTCCGTTGTCAATAGCCAGGATCAGGTCTTTGGCACCCATAGCATACGAGCGACTGGAGTTTTAAAATGAATCTTTGGCTTTGGCGATTTCTCCCACAGCCCCCATGACAATCAGCGTTGTTCCGGCCGTGAGTACCTGGGTCGGCGCGGGGTTGAATTCAATTTCATTGGATTTCGTTTTGGCTCCTAAAACCAGCAGGCCGTGGCGTTTTTCTAAACCGCATTCACGGAGCTCTTTGGCGTTGAACTTTGAGTCTTCTGAAACCGTTAATTCATGGATTCTTAAATCCCCCCGGCTTGAACGCAGCATGCGATCCAAAAAATCCACCGCTGTGGGGCGGATCATTTCAGACGCCATGCGAAGGGCCCCAATCGCATTGGGGCATACCACACCATTTGCCCCGGCTTTTAATAATTTCGGTTCTATGAGCGGGTTGGTCATGCGGCTGATAATGCGGATTTTTTGATTCAGCATGCGGGCGGTCATCGTCACATAGAGGGTGTCCTTATCCATTGGCAGCGTGATGATAATCCCCGCCGCGCGATCAATTCCGGCCGCAATCAGGTTTTCATCATCGGTAGCATCGCCCTGGATAAAGAGCAGGTTACAGACGGCTTTGCAGCGTTCGATTCTGTCCGTACTTTCTTCGATCAAGACGGCAATTTCGTCGTTTTTGCACAGTTCGGCAATCACACCGCTACCGGTCTCACCGCCGCCGCAGACGATGTAATGGTTTTTTAATTTGTCTATTTGCTTCGCCATTTTCTTTTTCCTAAAAATACCTGAAAGTTGCCCCTCTAAAATCAGGGCCGTCAAAGAACTGATGCCGTAAAGAATGATTCCCATGCCGAAGGTAATCAGCAGCATCGTAAAAATTTCGGCCGTCGTGTTACCCGTAACCTGGATCACTTCTCCGTAACCGACAGTCGTCAGGGAAACCACCGTCATATATAAACAATCCAGAAAAGCGGGCTCGCCGTCGAAGATAATATAATAGCCCGTGCTTCCGGCCATTATAACCAGAAAGATTAAAATCAGCAAAAAATATAGTCGCTTACGAATACTCATGGATTCAAGAATCGAATTTCCAGATGGTGTCTGTATTTGCAGAGATGGTAAAGATACTATACCAGTCATATTTTAAGTGTAAAGAGTTTTAGATCTAAACGCTAAATATCGTCGAACAAAAGGGGATTTAACATCTTTACAAAGATGCAAGCATGCTCTAAATTGTACCTGTATTCAGGCAACCAGAAGTCCGGCAAGACTGAACAACCAGCGGGGATGTTATGGGAAATGAGATTCCTTTCGTTATTGCCACGGCAAATCCGGGAAAAGTCGCAGAAATCCAAGATCTCCTGAGAGGCTTTCCAATTGAGCTAAAAAGCCTCACGGATTTTGGTCCGATTCCACCGGTGGCAGAAGATGGCAACAGCTTTGATGAAAATGCTTATAAAAAAGCCAGCTTTACGGCTAAAATATTGGGTATCCCGGCGCTGGCCGACGATTCGGGTCTGGTGGTGGAAGCACTGGACGGCGCCCCCGGTGTTTTATCCGCACGCTATGCCGGTGAGAACGCGACCGATGAACAACGGGTTGCCAAATTGCTCAAAGAAATGCAGGGTAAAACCAACCGCAACGCCGCATTTGAATGCGTTCTATCTATTGCCGTCCCATCCGGACCGGCCCTTACTTACGAGGCGCGCTGTAAGGGTCGGGTCGCAGAACACCCTGTCGGAGAAAGCGGCTTTGGTTATGATCCGATTTTCTTCTACCCCCCGCTAAAAAAAACCTTTGGACAAATGACGTTGGAAGAAAAGAGCCGGGTGAGCCACCGCGGCAAAGCGCTCAGCGAACTCAAGCAGGAGTTCGATAAAGTCTTAATGTGGATCCGACGGCATATGCCGCCGGAAGAAAAGTTCTTATACGGAGAAAAGAAGGAGGACTGAAATGATTAGCGAATTGGTCAAAGCAAACAGAAGTTGCCGGCGTTTTTATGAAGACCATCAGGTGGCGTTAAAGACACTGGAAGAACTTGTCGATCTGGCGAGACTATCGGCTTCCGGCGGCAATCTTCAGCCTTTAAAATACATTCTGGCATGCCGGCCGGATGTAAATACCGAAATTTTTTCCTGTTTGGCGTGGGCCGGCTATTTAAAAGACTGGCCGGGTCCCGAAGCGGGCGAAAGACCTTCCGGATATATCGTGATCCTCGGTGATACCACCATCAGCAAAGAGTTCGGTGTTGACCATGGGATTGCCGCACAATCGATGCTGCTGGGTGCCAGGGAAAAGGGGCTGGCGGGCTGTATCATGGGCACGATTAACCGCAAGGACCTGAGGCCGATCTTAAACATCGAATCGCATCTTAAAATTCTGCTGGTAGTGGCGATCGGCAAACCCAAAGAAGAAGTTGTGATCGAACCTGTTGGTCCGAATGGAAATATTCGTTACTGGAGAGATGCCGAAGCGGTTCATCATTTGCCCAAGCGAGCGCTTTCGGATCTTATCCTTGCCTCCCATGGATCCTGACCCGAATTTAGCGAAACACGCTCAACTAGGAGTTAATTGTTATTGGTTATTCGTTATTAGAATTAATCCATTTAAACCATTCACTAATAACAAATAACTGCCAATTGAAATTTAAATCAATTGGTGTGCAGATTAATTTTTGACCCCAACTGTTTTGAATGCTAAACTAAAAATTTAGAGTTTACGGCAGAGTCAGCGGCCCCCCTCTGAGCGGGAAGCTTGGAATTTTTCACTTTGGTTTAAAATTTAGCAAGAAAGAGATAGACAAATGGGACCCCAAAAAGACTGTGTGGATATCTTAACGGAATTGGGCGCAATCAAAGATCTGGATGCAGCTCAACAGGTTTTTAAAGCCAAGCTGGATGCATCGAATTTGGGCAAGCTCAAGCGCATCCAGAATCCGGATGTTCTAAAAAAAATCGCCAACGCGATTGACCTGTGTGAACCGGACGCTGTATTTATTGATACGGGATCCGAGGAAGACAGGCAATTTATCCGGGCGCTTGCTTTAGAAAAGGGTGAGGAGTCCCCGCTTCCCATGCAAGGCCATACGATTCATTTCGATTTAAAGGAAGAACAGGGCCGCATCATCGACCGAACTTATTATCTTTATAATGCAGGCGAAGAGGTCAATTCACTGGCCCTAAAAAAAGATCGGGCCGAAGGGCTGGAAGATATCCGCGATAAAATGACCGGTATCATGCAAGGCAAAACCATGATGGTCGGGTTTTTTATGCGCGGTCCGGTGGGCGCACCGGCATCAAATCCGGCCGTTGAAATATCCAGCTCGACCTACGTCTTACACAGCGCCGATATCCTCTATCGCAATGTATATGCCGACTTTGACCAGGAAGTTGAAAAGCTCGGTCATTTCTATACCAATATTCACAGTGAAGGTTTAAACCGGCCCGAAGATTTGCCCAACGCCAGAGTCTACATGGACCGCAGCCACTTAACGACCTATAGTTTTAATTGCACCTATGCGGGCAACACTCTGTTGATGAAAAAGGGCAATCATCGTTTTTCGGTGGATCGCTCGGTCTATGTCAAGAAAGGCGAGCAAATCGCCGAGCACATGTTCATCACCGGCATCGAGGGACCCGGCGGCCGTATCACCTGGATGGTCGGAGCGGCGCCCAGCGGCTGCGGCAAAACCACCTCGGCCATGGCGGGCGATCATTTCGTGGGAGATGACCTGGCGCAGATGTGGATCGCGGAAGATGGGTCGGTGCGTGCGATTAACCCGGAAGTGGGCATATTTGGCATCGTCGAAGATGTCAACTGGGAAGGCGATCCTTACCTGATGAAATGTTTGCGCCATCCGGGCACCGAGGTCATCTGGTCCAATGTGTTAATCGACGAAAACGGGACGCCTCAGTGGGTCGGCAACGGGGAAGAGCCGCCGCCGGTAAAGGGCGTCAATTTTCAGGGTCCCTGGGAAAAGGGCATGGTCGATGACAACGGCAAGGAGATTCCCATGTCCCATCCCAATTCCCGGTGCACCTTAACCAACAGCGCTCTCGAAAACTATTCGGATAAAAATGAGGATCCCGCAGGGGTTGAAACACGCATCATAACTTACAGCGGTCGTGATGGCGACACCATGCCGCCGGTCTGGGTGGCAAAGAGCCCGGATGAGGGTGTCGTCATCGGTGCCTGTATCGTATCCGCAGCGACTGCCACTGAAGTCGGGGCCACCGGCGTACGGCGACAGCCCTGGGCCAATGCACCCTTCACGCCCGGTTCATTGGGTGAATATATGGACGCTCAGTTTGTTTTCTTCAACAGTGATAAAATCGCCGCCGACAAACAACCCATCCTCGCGGGTCTGAATTACTTTTTGTCCGACGAGGCCAGAGGCGGGAGCTCTGCAAAATTGCTGGGAGAAAAGAAAGATGTCAAAGCCTGGATGGCCTGGTTGGAGCGGCGCGCGCACGAGGAAGTGGATGCCATCGATTCACCGATCGGTTATCTGCCAAAGTATGCGGATTTAAAGCGCCTGTTTAAAGAACGCATCGAAAAAACATATCCCCAAGATTTATATGACAAACAGTTTGCGCTGTATATTGATAATATCGTGGGTCGCATTGATCTGCAGATTGACGCTTACGGCAAGGAAGACAACATTCCGGGCCGGTTGTTTGACATTTTAAAACGGCAACGCGCCGAACTCATGGCGCTCAAAGAAAAATATGGGCCGATCGTTACACCGGCACAGCTTCAAAAAGAATAGAAGCGATTTTATTATTTAAGGAGCGATGAACAAAAAAGTACTTTTAAGGTTGCCAAAAGTTCGTGAAAGCATCGGCCTTGGAGCACTTAAGATTTCGGATTTTGAATGCGCGATAGGTGTGGTATTTCAATCTGCAATCCGCAATTGATTTTGCTCCAACACTCCAATACTACAACGCTCTTAAGTTAATTGAAATTGAAAGCTCCCACGATGGATTACCTTCTTTAGGCGATTATCCGTTTTCATTCGATCCTGAGAGGCATACTTGAACCTGCCGATCCGACAATCCACGCTTAAGGTTGTATTTAGCCGTCGAATGCTGGTGGCCTTTCTCATGGGGTTTTCCGGCGGACTTCCGCTGCTGCTTACCCTGGGCGTCCTGCAAGCCTGGATGAAAGAAGGGGAGGTCGATTTAACCTGGATCGGTATGATCACCCTGGTTCAGATTCCATATACCTGGAAATTTTTGTGGGCACCCTTTTTGGACCGGTTCATTCCACCTTTTCTCGGCCGCCGCCGCGGCTGGCTATTAATGTCCCAGATCGCATTGATGGCATCCATCGCGGGGCTGGGTTATTCTGACCCGGTCGAAAATACCAGGTTGATGATTGTCGCCGCTGTTCTGGTGGCCTTCTTTAGCGCCACCCAGGATATCGTCATCGATGCCTATCGACGTGAAGATCTGCCCGATGAAGAGCTCGGTCTGGGCTCTTCGATGTACGTTTATGGATACCGGCTGGGTATGCTGCTGGCCTCCGGGGGCGGGATGATCCTGGCAGACTTCATACCCTTCTCCCAGGTATACTTTATCATGGCGCTCTGTTTGCTGCCCGGCCTTATTACAACGCTTTTAACTCCCGAGCCAAAAGTAAGCGTCGGCATACCGCGCACAATGCGAGAAGCGGTTGTCAATCCGCTGGTTGATTATTTCAGCCGCAGCGGGGCCATCTGGATTCTGGTGTTTATTCTGCTGTATAAAATCGGCGACACGATGGCCAGCGCCATCACGACGCCATTTTACCTGGAGATCGGATTTTCAAAGACGGAAATCGGCACGGTCGTTAAATTTTTCGGCACCGCGGCAACACTGGCGGGTGCAGCTCTAGGCGGGCTCTTGTTACTTCAACTGGGTATCAACCGGGGCCTCTGGATCTTTGGGGTTTTGCAGGCATTGTCCACCGCCGGTTTTGCAGTTTTAGCCCGGATCGGGTATAACATTTCAATGTTATCCGGCGTCATTGCGTTTGAGAACCTGAGCAGCGGAATGGGGACGGCCGCCTTCGTAGCCTTTATGGCCAGCATTACCAATAAAAAATTCACGGCAACCCAATATGCATTGCTGACCAGTCTGATGGGGTTACCCAGAGCGCTGGCGTCTTCGGTGACGGGCTTTATGGCGAAAAACATCGGCTGGGAACAATTTTTTATTGGCTGCACCCTCATTGCCATTCCCGGTATGCTGCTTCTTTTAAAGTTTGCCCCCTGGAATTCCGGAGTGCCAGGGGAAGCCGAAGCAATCTAGGATTTTAGATTTTGGAATTTGGATTGCGGATTGTAATGTGCTGCAGGTTGGTGCGAAGAGATTCAATTGGTCATTAAATCCAAAATCCGAAATCTAAACTCCAAAATCTTTTTTAAAGAGACCCATGGCCAAGAAACCGGAAAGCTCAAAAATATTGCAGCGGGTACTGCAGCTTCAGGAAAAGAGAAGAAAGATCCTGGAACTGCCTCCCGAAAAAGCCCTTGATCTCATTCTGGATGATCCCCAGCCGGCGGCGTTGGTACATTCTTTTCCCGAACAGGATTTTTATTTGCTGGTTAACGAAATCGGAGCTGAAGATTCCCTGCCGCTGCTTTCGCTGGCAACGAACAAGCAGTGGGAACACGTTGTTGACCTGGAAACCTGGCAGAAGGATCGCGTCGATCATAAAGCGGTCACCCGCTGGCTGAGCTTGCTGCTGGAAGCCGACCCCCAGCGCTTCTTGAAGTGGTTTCTGGAGGAAAAATTAGAATTTGTCGAACTGTACCTGTTTAGAAATCTTGACGTCAGAATCAGGGATCACGACCAGGACCCCTCTGATTTTGGCGACGATTACTTTACCCTGGACAATACCTACTATTTCAAATTTATCGATCTCCCGGCTGAAACTGAATCCGAAAAATTAGATGACGCGCAACGGCGCACCTTGCTGACCGGGATTACGCAAAACCTGGCTGCTTACGATCATCATGCGTTTCAGGGTGTGTTGCTGGAAGCTGCCCATATCATACCGGCTGAAACCGAAGAAGATTGCTATCGCTGGCGGTCCGTGCGGTTGGCGGAAAAAGGATTTCTGCCCTTTGATGAGGCCGTCGGCATCTATCAACCCTTAAAACCCGGGGAACTTAAAAAGAAATACAAAAAATTTATTCCCGATGCATTGGAACAGATTTCATCGTTACCGGTACCCATCGCTCCCCTGAGAGAATTGAAGGAGGACAATCATTTCACCCGGGCGTTGCAGAAAGTTGAACCGGCGAATGTGTTGCAGCAAATTCAAGCTGAGTTTGCCAATCTTTGCAATCAGGCTGTCGTTGCCGATCAGAAGATCATTGGTGAACGCGAAATACTGCAGGAAATTGTCAACAAGGCCAGCGGGTATGTCAGCATCGGCCTCGAGCTGATGGTCAAAGACAAAGAAGTAGATCCAGCCCGGGCGGCGGTCTTAATTACGCGCTATGCGCTTCAGGATATATTCAGGGTCGGTTTTGGACGCGCACTAAAGCTGAAGTGGCGAGCGGAAAAATGGCTTTCAAAGTGCTGGTTTGCCCAGGCCGATCTGCGGTTGACCTTCTGGGGTGAACAATGGTTGGGTATCGTTGGCGGGCTTTTGGTAAAAAAGCCGCTTTTTTATGATAATTACAGGACCGGTGTCTTATATCGGGAGTTTGCTTCGCTTGATGATATTCGTGAAACCGAAGCAGTTTTTGATCAGGTGATTGCCGTTGATGATATGTTGTCCCTGATGAATATCAAGATGGATGCGCCCGCCAAACATGGTTTTCTGACATATAAAAACCTTATGCTGACCCTCTGGGCCCGGAATTATCTTGGATTGAAAGCTAAAAAATTAGAGCCTTTGAGCGTGAACCAGTTTTTGCCCTTCTTTGGCAAACTGCTTCCGGGCGAGATGGACCCTGATGCCGAACAGGGCAGGCAGATCCCGGTGGAAATGAAATCTTCCTTTTTAAGCTGGCTGTCGGCAGAAACCGGCCTGAAAGATTATGAAATTACCGACCGCTTGGGCCAAACCTTTGAGAATCTTTTCAACGAAATTGAAAGCGAGTACGGCCGGGTGGCGGCCAACGAAATTGATCCCCGCTTCGTTCACCTGTTCCTGTTAAAGCGAAAGAAACAGTCCGAGTAATTGACATTGCTTAACACCGCATTTTTTCTACGGCAGCACAAATTGCTTTAACGGCGGCGTCGATTTGTGCTGCGGTTGTCATTCTCCCGGTGGTTAACCGTAAGGTGCCTCTGGCCCACTCCAGGGGGACTTTCATCGCCTTGAGCACCGCGGACACCTCCACCGTATCCGAGTGACAGGCGGCGCCGGCCGAAGCGGCCACCTCGGTTTCAATTGCATCCAGTATGCGATTGGCCTCCAAATCCAAAAATGAAATGCTCAGGGTGTTGGGCAGTCGCTTTTGCGGATGACCGTTGAGTTTTATCTGATCACATTCTTGTTTAATTCCCTCAAAAAGCCGCTCACGCATGGTCCGCATATGGGTCATATTTTTCTCCAGATCGCGTTTGGCAATTTCACAGGCCATCCCCAGGCCGACGATTTCGAGTACATTTTCAGTCCCTGGCCGTACGGCCATTTCCTGGCCGGCACCGTGCATCAATTTGGCCGGCGCCAGTCTTTGCCGAATATAGAGGACGCCGACACCCTTGGGCGCGTAAACCTTATGGCCGGCGATCGACAACAGGTGTACTCCCAGGCGGTTAACATCCACCGGTATCTTTCCCACGGACTGAGCTGCATCCGTGTGTAAAATAATATCGTTTTTCTTCGCTATCTCTGCGATTTCAGCAATGGGCTGTACGGTGCCCACTTCGTTGTTTGCATGCATGATGGATATCAGAGTGGTTTCTTTTTTTATGGCTGCTTCTAGATCATCCAATTGTACCCGGCCGAACGCATCAACCGGTAAATAGGTGACTTCATAACCCGTGGTTTCTAAAAAATTGCAAACCTCGATGACAGCCGGATGCTCAATCCGGGAGGTAATGATATGATTGCCTTTATATCGGAATGCCTGGGCACAGCCTTTAAGGGCGAAATTGTTTGATTCGGTTCCCCCGCTGGTAAAGATGATTTCCTCCGGCCTGCAATTTAACAGCGTCGCAACCTGTTCGCGGGCTTTAATGACCGCCTGTTTGGGTTTGCTGCCGTAAAAATGGGAGCTTGACGGATTGCCGAATTCCTCTTCCAAGAAAGGCCGCATGGCCTCGATGACTTCCGGATCATGCGGTGTGGTGGCGTTATAATCAAGGTAGATGGGTTTGGGCATGATGTTTTTCTCCTTCGGCGTGTTTGAGTAATGGAACAGCTGAATTCGACATAATAACTTATGGTTATGATGGCCGTGTTGGAGTGTAGAATTTGAATGTGACAAATCTCAATTATGATTGACACCTCTTAAGTTTTACACTATAAATTTTTCGATAACTAAGATTTTGCCTTAATTAGCCCTTCCATTTCCAAAAGAGGCTTCCCATGAGTAAATAACCAGGGATGTACCTGCGTGACTCCGGGTTGAACCTATTTCATTTTTCAGGAAATCTCAATGCCATCCCTTTTTTAAATCATTCTTTCACGAAAAAATTAATTTAGGAAATCAAAAATGAAATGTGCAAAATGTGGTTTTGAGAATATCGACAAAGCCAAATTTTGTAATGAATGCGGTCAGCCCTTAAACTTCGCATCAGAAGCGAGCCCACCAATTTTTTCTTTTGATGAAAAACTCGAAAAGATTCAGCGCTATCTCCCTAGGGGCCTTGCTGAGAAAATTCTGTCCCAAAGAGACAATATTGAAGGCGAACTTAAACAAGTCACGGTGATGTTCTGTGATATGGTGGGGTTTAGTCGTCTATCTGAGCAACTCGGCACCGAGGAAGCTTATGCTATCATGGACCAGGTATACGAGATCCTTATACACCAGGTTCACGATTATGAGGGCACAGTCAATGAGATGACGGGCGACGGAATTATGGCCCTTTTTGGCGCTCCCATTGCTCTGGAGGATGCACCACAGCGGGCGCTTCGTTCCGCTCTGTCGATTCACCGTGAGATATCAAAATTCAACGACCAAGAAAAAATGAAAATTCCCATCAAGATGCGAATTGGAATTCACACCGGCCCGGTTGTTGTGGGCACCTTGGGCAATGACCTGAGGGTTGAATTCAAGGCAGTGGGTGATACCGTCAATTTGGCCTCTCGAATGGAAGGGATAGCAGAACCCGGGACCACTTATGTCACCATAAAGACCTTTCAACTCACCGAAGGACTCTTTCAGTTTGAGACCATAGGGAAAAAGACAGTGAAGGGCAAAGAAGAATCGATTCCCGTTTTTAAGCTTCTATCCGATAAAGGGTACGCATACCGCCCGCGTTTAGGTTCTGAGCGGATGATTTTCTCCAAAATGGTTGGGAGGGACAGAAAACTTGATAGATTGGAGCTTCAGGTGATGAAGGCCATAAACGGTGAGGGCTCAATTGTCAATATAATTGGGGAGGCTGGAATTGGTAAATCCAGACTCGTGGCTGAATTGAAGAAGCGTGAAGTGATGAAGAGGGTAGCTCTTTTGGAAGGAAGAGCGATCTCGATCGGGAGAAATTTAAGCTTTTACCCGATTATCGATCTATTAAAGCAATGGGCGCGAATAAGAGAAGATGATGGAGAGGCCATGGCATACGGCAGATTAGAGGCTGCTGTCAGGAACTTATATCCGGAAAAGGTCGGTGAAATACTCCCATTTGTGGCGACCCTCATGGGGATGAAACTAGCAGGCAAATATGCCGAAAGGGTTAAAGGTATTGAGGGCGAAGCATTGGAAAAACTGATTCTCAAGAATATGAGGGCGCTTTTAATCAAAGCCACTGAACTATCGCCCTTGGTGATAGTCGCAGAAGATCTGCACTGGGCTGACACGAGTACAATCGAATTAATGGAATCATTGTTCCATTTGGTGGAGACTCAGAGGATTCTTTTTGTCAATGTGTTTCGCCCAGGTAACCGAGAAACGGGAGACCGAATAATTGCGAGCCTTAAAGAAAATCTTCTAATATATTATGTAGAATTAAAGCTAGAGCCGCTGGATGAAAAAATGAGTCAAGCACTTATTAACAATATGTTGGACATCGGAGAACTTCAGCATGCCGTTATGGGACAAATCATACAGCGGGCAGGCGGCAATCCCTTTTTCATTGAGGAGGTCGTGCGATCGTTCATTGATGAAAGTGTGGTTGTATTCAAAAACGGGAGATTTGAAGTGACGGAGAAGATTGAAGAGATGGTTATCCCACATAAAATCATTGATGTGCTTATGGCCAGGATTGATCGTCTTGAGGAAGAAACGCGCAAATTGCTCAAAGTTGCCTCAGTAATAGGAAGGAACTTTTTTTATCGAATTCTTAAAGAAGTTGCGAAATCGATTGATGATATAGACGGCAAGTTATTGAATCTGAAAGAGCTACAACTTATCAGGGAGCGAAAGAGGATGGAGGAGGTAGAGTATCTTTTCAAACACGCTCTTGTCCAGGAGGTAGCATATGAATCGATTCTACGCAAGAAGCGTAAGGAATTACACCTGAAGGTTGCGCACTCTATAGAGAGAACTTTCGATAAAAGACTTCATGAGTTTTATGGGATGCTTGCCTATCACTACAGTAGAGCTGAGGATCTGGATAAAGCGGAAGATTATCTAATAAGGGCGGGCGAGGAAGCCTTACGCTCTTCGGCATCAAGTGAAGCTTTAAACTACTATCAGCAAGGGTTAAGACTATATCGCCAGAAATATGGAGATGCGGCTGAGCCAGAAAAGCTGGCCACGTTTGAAAAAAACATCGCACTCGCCTTATATAACAAGGGCCAGTTGGAAAGTGCGTTGGAGTACTTTGATAGAGTGTTGAAGCGTTGGGGTGCGTGGTCACCAAGAAATATTTTAATTATTGCATTCAAATTAATGTTTGACTTGGTGGGTGTAATTATCACTCTTTACTTTCCATCAAAAAAGGATAGGAGGGTTCCTGAAAAACGGGAAAATGAGATATTTGATTTAAGATATAAAAAAGCTGTTTCGCTCGTCCATTTAGATCCAGAGAAATGCTTTATCGAATTTATGAGCACCCTAAATAAACTTAGTAAATTTGATATCACCAAAATAGAAAACGGAATCGGAATTTGGATGAGTGGAAGTGGTCTTTTTTCGTGGACCGGGATTTCTTTTAAACTAAGTAAAAAAATGTTGGATTATAATAAAGCGATAATCAATAAAAATGATATTAAAGAGGTTCTCTATTATGATTTATTTGAACTTTTATACCAATCTTTTGTAGGAAATTGGTCAGATGTTAAAGAATATGATCATAAACTGGTAGAACTGAATTTGAGGATAGGAGAATTTTGGCATGTATCAACATACCTGCTATTTCACGGATATATTAATATCGGTCAGGGAGGATTTGAGAAAGCGGAAATGATAATAAGCAAATTATGGGAAATCTCAAAGGATTATGGTAACGAAAATGGAACAGAATACTGGTATACATTGAAAATAACAATGTTAATACTATTTAGAAAACTCCAAGAAGCACTAAAAGAGGTGGATGAGGGCATTTCGTTCCTAACTCAAACCGGCAGGGAAACCGTAACAATTTATTATCTGGGATTTAAGGCTGTGATACAGGTTCTATTAATGGATTTTGATGAAGCAGACAAAACATTGAGGCGAACAAAGGAGCTTGCATCTAGACAAATCCGCTTGCTTCCGATCTACATCAGTAGTTCCCTTTTGGGGCAATTTTTATTGGATCTTCACCTTTTGGAACAATCAATTGTAAAGAATGATGAATCAGATATCGCGAAATACAGCAAAAAGACCTATCAGAGCGGCAAACGCGCAATAAAAAACGCAAACAAATATGCTTTTGACAGGACCGAGCTTTGTAGACTGATGGGTCTTTATTATTGGCTTATCGGTAAGAAAAAAAAGGCCATTGGCTTTTGGAGTAAGGGCATAAAAGAGGCGGAGCGACTCGGCGCACGTGTTGAACTGGCAAGGATCTATATGGAAGTTGGGAGACGTTTTCGTGAAGTGAAGAGCAGAGATCTTAAATTAAATGGCATTAGGGAAGGTGAATATCTGGAAAAGGCAAGAATTTTATTTGAAGAAATGGGCATCGTGCACGATCAGGAACAACTTGCCAAAATAATAACTAGCTGATAATCACCTTGCAAACTGTAATCAAGTACGAAAAATGATTTGAGGACTCTGGACTGTTTAATACCACCTGCCCATATCCGTTTTGTGCGGAGCTGAGCGTAAAAGTAATTCATTTTTTTCTCAAGGAAGAAGAGGAGCGCTAGTCGAAAATATTAAAGCTATAAGCTATCTAGAGGTAATTTTATGACTGTTCTTGATAAGAGGAAATTATACAGAATTCCGTGGAGCCTTTATGATAATCCGATAGGTTGGGTGGAAATCACTGATAAATGCAATATGGATTGTTTGGGCTGTTACCGCAACTATATTGAGACCAATGAGGGGCATAAGCGTCTCGAGGATATCAAAGCAGAAATTTTGTTCCTGAAGAAGGAGCGTAATGTAAGTGAGATTACATTAGCAGGGGGAGAGCCTTTATTGCATCCCGATATTATAAATATTATAAAGTTCATCTCTTCGCAGTCTTTAGGGGCAAAGATCTTTACAAATGGTAAAGGCTTAACACAAGAGTTCATGCATCAATTGGTTTTAGCCGGATTGAATCAAATCACTTTGCATATAGATTCATTCCAAACTAGGAATGATAAATGGGACCATAAGAATGAGGTTGAATTGAATACTTTACGTCAATATTATGTAGAAATATGCCATAAGCTGAAAGATTTAGATCTTAGTTTTTCATGTATGGTAACACGGCAAACCTTGAAAGATATTCCTGATATAATTAGATGGGCTTTAGAAAATAAAGGGATCGTCAACGGTTTAGGTTTATTTGCATTGAGACATTATAAAACCATAGAAAATGAGAATAAGCCGGCATTGGTCAGTATTAATTCAAAGGATAATGTCAATTCCGTTGATATTTATAATGTAATTAGAAGAAATTTTCCTCAGTATGAGGTTGCTGCGTATTTCGGTGGGACTGCAAATCCGGCGTCATTTAAATGGTTGTTTGCAATGTCGGTTTGTAGTTCTAATGATTTTTTAGGATCCATAGGTCCTATCTCGATAGAGCTATATCAGGTATTGAAGCACCTAAAATATGGGCGGTATGTCGGCAAGGATATAAATGAGGGTCCTATTGGGAAATATTTAATCAAATTATTATGTTTTCTTTTTGATAGAAAAGTTCATAGCGTGCTGTTTCGTTTGATGAAAAGCCCTAAATTATTATTAAATTCTTTGTATTTATTCCGTATTATCATCGTACAAGCTCATGACATTTCGATATTTGGCGATATGGACATGTGCGAGGGATGTCCGGATATGACGTTTTTTAAAGGACGCCTGGTTAATTCTTGCAGATTAGATGAGTATCGAAAGTATGGGCGATTTATTTCTGATTTGAGAGACGAAAATTGAAAATCAATTCTGATTTAAATGATATATAGTTCTTTATCTCTTTTTTTGAACTGCCTTTACCGACAGAAACAGGTTCGGATTTGTATGCGGCAAAAATCAGGCAACATCCCGGCGGCAATGGCCGATTCAGGATTGATCAAAGAACCGAAGGTTCCGGCCGCATAAAAAGATTGCAGATCATCGGCTGAAACACCGACGGAGCCGGTTAGGGTTTCTAATATCGTATTCCGGCTTAATCTGGAAAGAGCTCTTTTCCCTATTCTACATTCACTTTATATTTATAAACTAGAAACTGATAAGCTTATAGTGCGGTCCCAAAGTTCAAAGTTCGTTAGTAAGTTCAATTAGTCTACGACATCTCCCCCATACATCCTGCCAAGTTTGACGAGAGATTTGAGACTTGGTACTTAAATAGACTGTGACCCCTTGGGCAGCTCAAGGTGCCCGATGACCACTGCAATGGAGCCGCAACCAATTGCGACATATTCAACGCTTGCAGAATACTTATTGATATGAAAAGGGTTTCTAGGTTAGGAAAACCGACGCGACTGCGCAAACTTTTGTCCGAAGCAGGTATTGCCGTTGCCCATGAAACGCACAACGCGTTTGCCGCCAAAATCATCGAGTCAACCGTTGAATTTTAGGTCGTCTAGATGACCGTCTCTATCGCAGCCATGAGTATCTTGGGCAAAAAAGTCAACGCTAAAATCATAGTGGCTAATGAATATCTGGCTGATCCTGATAGCTTTTACATTCCATTTTACGCGACACGGCATCTCTTTTCCACTGATCCCGCTGTTAGCTGAAAACTTTGGAGCGGCGCCATCGGCAATTGGATTTACGGTCGGTGGCTTTGGTTTAATTGGTGTATTTTTGTCCATACCGCTTGGCGGTTTAATTGATAGAGTCGGCTCAAAGCGAATGATTTTGATCGGCGTCATTAGTAATATTGCAAATGCTGCAATTTTACTGCATGCGAGTACTGTTTTTGAGCTTATCATTGCGCAAATGATCGCCGGGTTGGCGTTTATACTCATTATTGTTGGGAACCAGGCCTTAATTTCCAAAATTTCAGATCCCGGCGAACGCGAAAAGACATTCGGGCTCCTCAGCATCGGCGCTTCAATCGGGTTAGCGCTAGGCCCTGTTTTTGGCGGTTTTCTGGTGGAACGCTTTGATTACCGAACTGCTTTTTACCTGGTGCTGCTATTTTCAAGCATGGGGCTGTTGGTTCTTGGAATACGAGAACCAAAGGAAGTCAATTCTTTGAAACGATCATACAATCTTTTTCAGGATGCAAGACTTGCGGGTGGTCTGGCCTTCAATCCTCAGGTCATGATCATTCTTATGTTTACATTTGTGGTTCTTTTTGCCGTGAACCTAAATTCATCCTTCCTGCCGGTGTTATTACGCGGTGAGGGTTTAAAAGAATCTTCAATCGGGTCCTTAATATCCGTTTTTGCGGTGACATCGATCGGTATTCGGCTCTTTTTCAGTAATCTGCTTACATTTACCAATCGCAAAAAGATTATTGCGCTTGCCATGGGAACCATCATTTTAGGTGTCGGCCTGATACCGGTGATGTCTTCGACAATGGGATTTGCACTAGCACTCTCCATATATGGTATTGGATTCGGAATTACGCAGCCGCTTTCTATGGTGATGATAGCCGACTTGACTGATGCGAGTCTAGCCGGGCTTGCGATGGGACTTCGACTCACGGTAATCATGGCCGCAAATTTACTCAGCCCGGTCATTCTCGGGTTTACAGTCGATCTCATCGGCTTAAAATCCGTATTTTATTTCGCAGCTGTTGTGGTGGCTATTACCGCTGTATACATTCTGGTCATCAGACCGGGCCTAATCCCCGCCAGGAGAATGTAGGCGCTGAGCGCCTACCTTTACGGACGGAAACAGCTTCGGATTTGTATGCGGTAAAAATTTGGCGGCGCTGAATCGATTCATGAAATCCTGATTGACGTTGAGTTCCAGATAGGTGATGCGGTCGCGAATCTGTTCGATGTCCATGTGAAATTTATCCGTTTCTAGCGCCAGGGTCGCGCCCCCGAGAGAGCTGTTTCCCAGTGGCTTATAACGGTCCAGCGGTAAATCAGGCAGCATCCCGATGGCAATAGCGGATTCAGGCTTGATGAAAGCGCCAAATGTTCCGGCCACATAAAAAGATTCCAGATCATCCGCTGAAACACCGACCGAGCCGGTTAGGGTTTCTAATATCGTATACATGGCTGCTTTGGACCGGATAAGGCTGTCCAGATCAGCCTGGCTGATGGTGAGATCAGAACCGGTCGCCGAATTCTCGGCCGGGACGACGATTAGATTCAAAAAGCCGTCTATCTCTCTAATTTTGGAGCCGCAAACTGCCGGCAACAGTTTGCCCCTGATATCGATCATGCCGGCAAGAAACAGTTGGGCGGCCAGATCAATAACACCCGAGCCGCAGATCCCTTTGGGCGGCAAATCTTCAATGGTGTCGATCTTAAATTCCAGCGTTTTCAGATCCACCCCGATTTGATCGATGACGCCCGGCCCGGCCGTCATTCCCATTCGGGTAACACCGCCCTCCAATGCCGGACCGGCGGCTCCGGCGCAGGCGATCAGCCAATTTTCATTTCCAAGCACCACTTCGGCATTGGTTCCCACATCGACCAGCATGCAGGGACGTGATTTTTTGTAGATTTGCGAAAATAAAATTCCGGCAATTAAGTCCCCGCCGCAGTAACTTCCAACGTTGGGAAAAATGAAAACCCGTGCCCGGGGATTAACGCACACGCCCAGCGCCAGCGCTTTTACGACGCCGGGCCTGTTAACAACCGGGATATAGGGCTCACGAATGATCCATCTGGGATCAAGACCCATGAAAAGATGGGTCATGGTGGTATTGCCGGCCACTGAGAGGGCATAGATGTGTTCCGGTTTACAGTGCTGAGACGCACACAATTTTTCAACCGCGTTGTTTAAAGCGCTGATAATCAGAATGTTTAGCTGCTTCAGTCCATCTTCTTTTTCGGCAAAATGAATTCGTGCCAGAATGTCCGGTCCGACGGAATCCTGAGGGTTGTCGAAGGCCGATTCAGCCAGTATCCGTCCGCTGTTAAGATCTAATAGGCGCAGCGCTACCCGGGTGGTGCCCAGATCAACTGCCAAGCCGGCGATGGGCGTCGCATCCTTCGCATCGGCAATTCCGGTCAACACCCAGTTTTGCTTTTCTTTAAAAAGGATACAGCGAATGTTAAACCGGCTGTTGCGAAGGACCGCCGGCAGAACCTTTAATAGATCAAAATCAATGTCGATGACGGGGGGGTCCAGGTGAGACTTTAGTGCCTGGATGAGCCGATCCGCATCTGCCGTATTGTCCTTCAAACTCGGCGGTGTCAGCGTAACCGTTTGAACCCATGGGGCGTTATTTTTATGCATATTATGTGTTCCTAAAAAAAAATCACGAAAACACGAAAGGCAGAAAGCACGAAATTTAATTTTCTTTTTCGTGCTTTCGTGATAAAAGTTCTGTTAACTTATTTATTTAATTTGCACCCCGCTCCAGCCGGCATTACAACAGTCGTTCCAAATCCGCTATAATGCGATTCATCACATCTCCGGCCTTTCCCATGATAAGATAATCGCTGATCTCACCGGTTAGCGGTGTTCGTTCCGGGTTGATCTCAATAACCTTGGCCCCGGATTCTTTAGCGATGACCGGCATTAGGGCGGCCGGTTGAACAACCGCCGAAGTCCCGATCACCAGCATGACATCACAATCCCGTGCAACCTGTCGCGAACGCCAGAGTGCATCCTGGGGAATCATCTCGCCGAATAAAACCGCATCGGGTCGCAAGATTCCGTCACAGCTGCAGCGCGGTGGGATTTGGTTCATGTCAATGCGATGGGTTTCGTACCGTTTATGGCAGTCCATGCATTTCTGCCAGGCCATGTTGCCGTGAAACTCGATGACATCACTATTTCCGGCCAGTTGATGGAGCCCGTCCACGTTCTGGGTGATGATCGTCTTTAAAATTCCGAATTCTTCGAGTTTTGCCAATCCTTTGTGGCTGTCGCTCGGCGTGGCCTTGTCCAATATTTCCTTCATGTCCTTGAAGAGAAGGTTCCAGACTTTTGCGGGATCTTGTAAAAACGCGTCGATGTGGGCCACTTCCATGGGGTCATACTTTTCCCATAGCCCGCCCTTGCCCCTAAAAGGCGGAATTCCGCTTTCGGTGGAAATGCCTGCACCGGTTAAGGCCGCCGCCATTTTCGCTTCGGATAAATCAGCCACCGCTTTTTTTATCAAATCATCCATCGCCACTCTCCGTAAACAGTACCCAACTTAATTGTTAGATTTTCTTTTTAAGTCAGCTTATATTAAATTGAATTCTTAAAATTCGAAACCCGAAGCACGAAATTCGAAACAATATCAAATGATCGAAATTCAAAAAAAACACGGCGACCTGTATGATTTTAAAAGCTCATTAGCCTATTTGTAAATGCCTTTCATACGGGCAACAAATCTGAACGTTTTGAGCATTATTTATTTGATATTTGAATTTGTTTCGCATTTCGTAATTCGATATTCGGATTTTTGTGCAACTCGTCAGAGTTGCACTATAGTTTAAATGTCATATCGCCGGCCACGCCGACACACTCAATTTTGAGGTCCTGGTCGGCAAGGTGCTGGCGACAGGTGTTGACCATATCATCCATTTGGTTATCGGTTCGTTCCTGGTTTAAATGGAACAGCCCCAGTTTTTTAACGTTTGCCTCCTGCGCTAATTTGAGCACATCGGTATAGACGGAATGGCCCCATTCGATGAATGTTTGATATTCTTCAGGGGTGTATTCGCTATCGTGGATTAAAAGATCGGCACCGGCTGAAAAGTCCACGTATTCTTGAAACGTGCGACCGCCGGAATGAATGAACCCCAGCTCATTGTCCGTCAGGAAAACAAAGGATTTTTCGTCTTCCACAAATTTATACCCGCTACCTCCGTTTGGGTGACTGATCGGTATGGGTGTCACCGATACGGAGCCGATATTAAATTCCTGCGGGCAGGCTGTTTCATATTTCATCTGGGCTTTAACATCGTCGTATTTTATCGGAAAATTGGGCGGCGCCATTACCTTTGATAAAATGGTCTCCACAAACTGAGTGTGAAACGGACAACCGTGCATGCGAAATTCTGCACGCTCAAAATAGAGGGGTTTGAAAAAAGGAAACCCCATTAAATGATCCCAATGGGCGTGCGTAAAAAGAAAATTAATCCTGTGAGCATTTTCATCGGCAAGCTTGTTTCCAAATCTTCGAATACCGGTACCGGCATCAACAGCAATGATATCACCGCTCTTGGTGCGGATTTCCAGGCTGGTGGTATCGCCGCCGTATTTTAAATATTGCCTCCCCGAAACCGGTATTGAGCCCCTGGATCCCCAGCATGTGATTTCCATCTTAGCCCTTTCAGTGGAACTATTTTAAAAGAAAATTTTTGCTTCTATTTAAAAAGCAATCACGCCAACACGAAATCAGGAAAGTACGAAATTATTATATTTCTTCTTCGTATTTTTATTCTTTTGCCGGCCCGGTTAAACTTCCAATTGTTTAACCGGGTTGCTCTCGTGATAAATGATTTTCGTAATTCCCTATTTTTTTATTTCTCCATAAAAGGTATGCCATATTCCCTCGTGGGTCCAGCTTTTTATAATTTTTGCCGGCAGGCGTTCCAATTCGATTCTGACTTGCTTGGCTTCACTGCGCAAAAGACCAGACAGGATAAAGCGTTTGGGGACCGCAAAATCCTTTGTTCGGATCAGCTTTTGCATGACGGCGTAGTGGATGTTGGCAATCAGCAGGTCGGCCGGGCAATCAATAAACGCTTCCGCATCGCCCTGCACTACCGCAATCTGCTTTTCAAGGTGGTTTAAGCACACGTTTTTTTCAGCTGTTTTTGCTGCCAGCAAATTCAGGTCAACCGCCAGATTCAAGCGGCAACCCAGACGGGCCGTTGCCAGGGCCAGCAAGCCTGTGCCGGTGCCTAAATCCAGAACCCGTTCCGGTGCGCTTTCGTGGCAGGCCAACTCCACGGCATCCAGGCAATCCCGACTGGTCGGATGGATGCCCGTACCAAAGACAATGCCCGGATCCAGAATGATCGGAATTTTATCGGGGGGGCTGGCGCTGATGTTTTCCCACGGGGGGATGATTTGAAAACACCCCTGGTTATAGGCGGATAGTTTTGTTCCTTGCCACTGCTCATAGGACATGCGGTAACTGTCAATAAAGGTGAGTTGCGGCTGTACGCGCAAAAGATCATTTATTTCTTCATCAGCGGGTTCGGAGAAAAATAGAAACGAAAAATGATCTTCTTCCCAGTTGCCGATAAAGCGGTCCGGGGGCATTTCTTTATCAGTGGTCAATTTGCCGCCCAGCTGATAAATATATAGATTACCATACGGGCAGGAGCCGAATTCGCTTGAAGCCGGATTTGAGCGATGTACGTTATTCATTTTTGGGCAGCTGGTCTAAATACCACTCCATAGGGTCCAGCAGGGTAAATCCCATGTTTGTTAGTTTTTCCTTCACATGGGCGACATTTTGTGTCAGCAGATACGGGAAAACGGCGCGCTTGTCTTTTTCCCAGTATCGGGCGACCAGCACGCTGCCAAAGGAGATATTTTCTTCGGTAATGGCATCGACGATTTTTTTCAGCTGGCCGACCTTTTCTTCCACCAAAATACACAGCAGCGTACCCGGTTCGCCGATTCCCAGAACATTGGTAAAAGCGCGCAGCAGATCCCGTACCGAAATGATGCCCTTTAATTTACGGTCCTCGTCGACAACCGGCAGGGCGCCGACTTTCGAATCCTGAATGATCAGCAGCGCATCCTGAATCGTATGGCTTGGAGAAATGGTGATGGGTTTGCGCGTCATGATTTCATTGATTTTCAATTGTGCGAAATTTTTCTTTTCTTCTTTGCCGGGAGGCTTTTTGAAAAATTTGTAAGGCAACGCGCTACGAATATCACGATCGGTTACAATGCCGAGCAAGCGGCCGCTTTCATCAACAACGGGCAGATGGCGGATCTGGTTTTGGGCCATCAATTCCTGGGCCTCGAAAATATTGACCTGAGGGCCGACGGTGATGACTTTGCGGGTCATGGATCTGCTGACAAACATAATACCCCCTAATCTGGTTAAGTCGTTGGCGGTTATCACTATTATTGGATACGATTTAATAAATTGACCATTTAACGATTTAACCTATCCTTTAAGTAAAACCTCTACATGATTTCTGGCCAACTCCGGAAGGCGTCTCAGTGAATATCCGCCCTCAAGAACCGATATCAGTCTGCCCTTCGAATACCAGGCTGCCATCTCGACGATTCTTTCAATGATCCAGGTGAACCCCTCTGTCGTTAGCTCTATGTCCGACATATTATCGTCAACATGTGCATCAAAGCCGGCCGAGACCAGAATAACTTCCGGCTTAAAGTCAGCAAATGCAGGGAAAAGATCTCTTTGCAGTAGCTTTTGATACGCGGCATCTCCATTTCCGGGGAGTACCGGTGAATTTTTCGTGAAACCGTATCCGGCATCCTGTCCCCGTTCAAACTCGCGTCCGGTTCCCGGATAGGCGAAGGTTGGATGCTGATGAATGGAGTAATAAAACACGGTTGGATCCCGTTCAAAAATGTGCTGGGTCCCGTTTCCATGATGGACATCGAAGTCTACAATGCCGACCCGCTCAATTCCCCATTCCTTTTGTATATAGCGGGCCGCAATCGCCACATTGTTAAAGTAACAAAACCCCATGGCTTTGTCGACTTCGGCATGGTGTCCGGGCGGCCTGACGGCACAAAATGCATTATCCAGATTGCCCTCCATGACCAAACGGGTGGCCTCTAAAACACCTCCCACAGCCAGCAATGCAACCTCGTAGGACACCGTGCACATCTGGTTATCGGGACTGTCGAAAATGCTGTTGCCGGCGGCACAAGCCGTTGCAAAACGTTTGATGTAGTTGCGGTCATGGACGGTTTCCACCCATTTCAAATCCGCAGGAGTCGCTTCAATCAACGTCAGCTTTTCGAGCAGACCTGCATCCGCAATTCCCTTGTAAACCGATGGCAGGCGATCCGGCACCTCCGGGTGATAATTTCCGGTCAGGTGTTGCCGATATCTTTCATCATATAGAAAGCCGGTTCTATTGCTCATAATTTTTGTCCGCTTTATTAAATTCTAGGCAACAATCTTATCAAATATTTTATATGCGGCCTGGACGGATATACTGTCTTCCGGCATCTCAATAGTCGGCCGGCCATTGAAATCATAATCATATATTACATCATCTTCAGGCACGATTCCGATAAGTTCAAGATTGGCGTTTTTTATCATTGCCATGGCTTGCTCGGACGGGGCTTCGCGTGCCTGATTGATGACGACATAACTTTTGCCCACAACAATTTTAAGACATCTGGCAAGCTCATCGATCCTTACCGCTGCCTGGAGTCCCCGCCGTGATGGATCCGATACAATCAAAAGAATGTCTACATTGCTGGTTGTCAGCCGGCTGATATGTTCCATGCCGGCCTCATTATCCATGACAATATAGGGGTAATTGCCGGACAAGCGCTCCAGAAAATTGGTCAGCAGTGTGTTGGCCGCGCAATAACAGCCGGCGCCTTCGGGTTGGCCCATTACAACGAGGTCAAACCCTTCCGATTCAACCAGGGCCTCCTCCAGCTTCATTTCCATGAAGATATCTTTGGTCATTCCACTGGGGACATCGCCTTTTTTCATCTCCTCCCGCGCATTTCCGAGCGTATTGGTAATTTCGACACCGAGAACTTCATTCAGATTGGCGTTGCAATCGGCATCCACCGCCAGAATGGGCGTTTTCTCTTTTTTGAGCAGATATTTCATAAGCATACCGGCCATGGTGGTTTTGCCTGTTCCACCCTTACCGGCGAGTGCTATAGAATATGGCATGTTTGTCAGCTCCTTTTTATTTGAATTTCGAATAAATATTTCAAAATAATTAAGCCAGTTTATGCAATCAGTCAAGAGGGTTTTAAACTCCTTGAAAAGCATGCCCCCTTGTGTTAATTGGGTTTTCCAAACCGGGTGCGCAGCACCCGGTTTCACCCACAACGATTGGGACGCTTCGCGCCCCTGTCTTTTACCGCCTATGGCGGTAAAATCCAAGCCACCCGCTGTGCGGGTGGTCGTTGAACCCAATCAAACTTTTCCTCAAATAGGATTTTAACAGGAGGACAGGCATGGACTTTGAACTGACAAAATCACAAAAAGAGATTCAGAAAGCGGCGCGAGAATTTGCCAGAGGTGAATTTGACAAAGAGCTGGCCCTTGAGCTGGACCGCAAACACGAATTTCCGACCCAGATTTGGGAAAAAGCGTGCGACTTGGGATTTGTGGGGGTGCACTTTCCTGAAGAATATTCCGGGCAGGGCCTGGGGGTTCTGGAAAATATCATTATTGCGGATGAATTCTGCGCCCGCGATTCGACCATCGGAGCTGCAATTATATTATCCAGCTTTGCCTCTGAGTGTGTGCTGCGTTTTGGAAGTGAAGAATTAAAGCATAAGTTTCTGCCCCCGGTTGTCGAAGGGCAGATGCTTTCCGGCGGGGCCTTTACCGAGCCGGGCCACGGATCAGATATTACCTCCCTGGACACCACGGCGGTGCGCGAGGGAGATGAATGGGTCATCAACGGCACCAAAACCTTTATTACCAACGGCGGCCTGGCCGGGTTTTATTCTGTGATGTGCCAGACCGATTCTGAATGCCAACCGTCCTACAGAGGCATCAGCCTGATCCTGGTGGAGGCGGAGCGCGAAGGGCTCACGGCCACCGACGTGGGCGACAAGATGGGCATCCACATGATGGCGACGGCCGAATTGAATTTTAAAGACGTGCGCGTGCCGGCTTCCAATGTTATCGGAGAAGAAGGCAAGGGCTTCTACCAGGTGCTTGAATTTTTTGATGAGAGCCGAATTCTGGTTGCAGCCCAGGCACTGGGAACCGCCCAGGGCGCTTATGACCGGGCGCTTGCCTATGTGAAAGAGCGCGAACAATTCGGCCGCAAAATTGCCCAGTTTCAGGTGACCCAGCACAAGCTGGCCGATATGGCGACCAAAATAGAGCTAGCCCGCCTGCTGACCTACAAGGCCGCCTGGAATTATGATCAGGGCCGCATCGATCCCAAATTAACCTCTATGGCCAAGATGTATGCCGCCCGCACAGCGGTCGAGGTGGCGGACGAGGCCATTCAATTGCTGGGCGGATACGGCTATATGACCGAATATGAAGTTGAGCGCTTTTATCGAGATGCCAAGATTTGTGAAATTTATGAAGGCACCAAAGAGATTCAGAAGAATACCATCGCCAGTGCCATATTGGGTAAAATCAAATAGTTTCTGCCTGATCGAATCTGAAGTTTCAAACATCTAACCCTGCCGGTTGTTTTTTAATATTCCTGCTATATTATTGATATAATCTTTAAAAATTCTTTCCGGGTACGGAAAGACGATTTCCTTAGATTCATAATTACTGAAGCAGAAAGGAGGTCCCCATGCTTGAGATCTTAAAAAAGACCTATCTGGCGGGCGTTGGCCTGGCGGCCAAGACCTGGGATGAGGTAGAAGTGCTCTCCAAAGAGATCGCTAAAAAGGCCAAGATGTCTGAAAAAGAAGGGTCTAAATTTTTAAAGGACATGAGAAAACGCTATGATGATACTCAGAAAAAGACGGGAAAGTATGTGGAAAATGTCGTCAAGGATATTTTGAAGAAGATGGATATCGCCACGGCAGCCGATATAAAAGCGCTGAAAAAAGAGATCCAGCAGCTCAAGAAAGCAACCGGCGGTACCGTTGCAAGAAAACGTTCCGGGAGTACAACGGCCAAAAAGCGGACCACAACTGCTGCCAAAAAACGGGTTGCTACCGCAGCTGCCAAAAAAACCACCAGCCGGGCAGGTACAAAAAAGCGCACCGTTAGAGCGAGTACCCGGAGGCGCAAATCTTAAAAATTCCCGATGTTGAGTATCCGAAAAATAGGCGTCATCGGACGCACTTACCGACATTTGAATCGTTATCGGCAGATCCTGGCGATATTGTTTAAGTATGGATTTGGAGATCTGCTGGAAAGACTGCGGATCGATCAATACATCGAGGCCGGGCTGCAGGCCATTTCAAAAAAACGAACAGACCGGGTTGAAAAGCTAACCCGACCCCAGCGGCTCAGGATGGCATTTGAAGAACTGGGGCCCACTTATATTAAACTCGGTCAGGTTCTTTCCACCCGCCCGGATCTTGTACCGGTAGACTTTGTCCGTGAACTTGCGAAGCTTCAGGATGCGGTGCCGCCCATCCCGTTTGACGAAGTCAAAACGGTTATTGAAGCCGAGTTTGGAACGCCATCAGAAGAAGTATTCGATCAACTGGACGAAAAGTCACTGGCATCCGCCTCCATCGGTCAGGTCCACAAAGCCCGCTTAAAAAATGGTGAAGACGTCGCTGTAAAGTTTCAGCGTCCGGGAATTCAAAAAGTCATCGAAGTGGATCTTGAAATTATGCTTCATCTGGCAACGCTTGCCGAGCGTCATATAATGGAGTTCGAAATCCACCGGCCGGTTAAAATTGTTGAAGAATTTGCCCGTACGCTCGAAAAAGAAATCGACTATCGCATCGAGGCCACGAATATGGAGCGCATGGCCCGCCAGTTTTTGGATATCCCGTATGTCTATATACCGGTTGTGTTCAGGGAATTTACAACTTCCCGTGTACTGACCACCGAACTTGTTGAGGGCATTAAAATTTCCAGAAAGGAGAAACTGGAAACCGCCGGGCTGGACAAAAAGATCATCACGGATCGGGTGATCGGGCTTATGCTCAAGCAGGCCTTCGAGCATGGCTTTTTTCACGCCGATCCACATCCGGGAAACATCTTCGTGTTGCCGGAGAATGTCATATGTCTGGTGGATTTTGGAATGATGGGCCTGGTGGATCGCGCCACCCGGGAAGAATTCGTTGATTTAATCGATAGCGTGGTTCATCACAACGAAGTCAAGACGAGCCAGGTGTTGCTGAATTTAACCGATTGGGACGAACAGCCGGATATTCGCGCCCTTGAAAGAGAGGTGGCCGATTTCCTGGGGCGTCATCTTTACAAGCCTTTAAAGGATATGGAAATTGGAAAACTGTTGCAGGATCTTATTGAATTGACCATCCGATTTCGAATGCGAATTCCGCCCGAAATTTTTCTGATGATCAAGGCCTTGAGTGCTGTCGAAAGTATCGGCAGAACACTGGATCCGGAGTTTGATCTGATTGCCCATGCCACCCCATTTATTCGGCGGGTTAAGCTTGAACGCTTTGCCCCCCAGCGTCTTTCTGCCGATGTATTTGACATAATGTCACGATTGTTACAATTTTTGCAGCAGTTTCCTAAAGATCTCATGAATCTGACGAACATGATCCGGCAGCAACGCTTTCGCCTGCAGATTGAGCACAAGGGGCTTGAAAGCATGCTGGCGACCCAGGATCAGACCAGCAACCGCATGTCGTTTGCCATCATTATTGCAGCACTGATCATCGGATCGGCGCTGATTGTCATATCCGAAATTCCGCCCCTTGTATTCGGCATCTCCTTGATCGGAATCATCGGCTATCTGGTGGCAGCCATTATGGGGATGTGGCTGCTGGTGGCGATCATAAAAAAAGGACGGCTGTAGAATAGATGCGATTTTCACATTTTTCAGCAGGCGAATTATTTCAGATTTCATGATATCAGGAGCAATAAAATGAAAAATCTAACACTTTTGATAATCGCTGCAACCCTTTTAACAGGACTTGTCTTTGCGCCCGAAGCCATTGGTCAGAATAAAAGCTGTCAATTTGAAGCCACCGGCCCTGATGATGTGTATCTGGTGATCCGCGAGAAAACCGGATCCGGTGAAACCAGAGAATACGTCGTGTGGAAAGGCTGGATTAAAAAATATCAACAAAAGCAATATACAAGCCAAACCGGTCAGGTTGGTTACGATTACAGACTGTCTTCCGATGACCGCACTTACGGTGACAATCACAGCGCATGCGAGGATGGTAACATTATTCACATCCCATAAAAGCGAACAGCCCTGACGATAAAGATGAGGCCGGCAACGATCATCAAAACAGCGCCAGCTTTATAAATGATCGCCCTTGATTTGAGCCAGCCCACGCCGGCAAGTCTGGCAACTAAGAACAGTGCCGGCGCGGTACCCATTCCAAAGGCACCCATCAGACCCATGCCGGCCAGCGTACCGTGATAGACGGAGTGCATCTCCATGCCGGCCCGAGCGGAGCCCAGCAATGCCGTATATACAGGGCCGCAAGGCAGTAGCCCGAGTAAAAGCCCCAGAGGCAGGTAGACGATGGTGGATTTTACCTTCAGCAGCCTGCCAAATCCTTTTGAGATCCATCTGCCCGGGCTGGAATGATTGCGAAAGATTCGACCGATGGGCAACCATCCTGCCATCGCAAGCCCCATAAGCACAATTAACGCACCGGCGAAGACCATCACGCCTTTCTGCAAACGTTCTAGATGCGCGGCCACCATGGTAAAGGATCCTGCGGCCGCCACCACACCACCCAAAAGCGTATAGGTGGTGATTCTTCCGAGATGATACAGCAGCTGGGGGAAAAGGATATTTTTTTCTTTAAGGTTGAGGCTAAAGGCGACCACAATCGGTCCGCACATGCCGATGCAATGCCCGAAACCAACGGTAAATCCCGTGGAAAGATACAATAGGTATAGCGTTTCAGTAGATAACATCGAAGATAAAGTCGGCTTCGCCGAAATCCGGGACGGTTACGGTAGCGCGCCATGTTCGGCGGCCGCTGGGGCATTTAACGATGACCCCACGGCCTTCATAGGTAACGTTGCCGGCGGATTTTAGCTTAACACGGTTGGGGCCCATCTTCATGCCCGGCATGCCGAGATCGATGTAAGGTAGTTTGGCGTTCGGCGGCAGTTTGCCGCTAAAGGTAACCTGAAATAATAAATCCTGCATGGCTCTTACCGGACGGGGCGTGACCGCAAGGGTAATCATAGATCCCGAAAGGTTCTGGGTACAGGCACCCTGATGGAGGTTGCAGTTGATCATTTCCTGATATTTATCTCCGGCTGATATGTACCCAGGAACCGCAGTTAAAAAAGCGGCCGATAAAAAAACGACAGACATACTTAGAAGGTGTTTCATTTTTACTGCCGCGGCCTCCTTTTTATGTCCTCCCAGAAAAAAACATCCGCAATTGCGCGAGTTGCAATCGCGGATGTTGCAAATTTATTTTTTCTGTCATCTGACATCTGTCATCTGACCTCTGTCTCTAACTTACAGCAAGGTATAGCCCGGCCCTTCCCCTCCCTCCGGACACGTCCAGGTAATATTTTCATAGGGGTCCTTGATATCGCAGGTCTTACAATGCAGACAGTTGGAGGGATTCAGCTTCAACCGTCTTTCGCCGCTTTTATCATCAACTTCGATTTCATAGACATCGCCCGGACAAAACCGGGTACAGGGACTGCGGAACTTGGGGTAACAGGTGTTCACACAAAGATCGGTATCGTGCACAATAATATGGGAAGGCTGGTCTTCACGATGCTTGGTCTTGGACAGATACACAGCGGTGAGCTTGTCCACATACAGTTTGCCATCATAGATTTTGGAATCGACTCCCGGTTGAACATCGATTTGCTCACCATTCAGCGGCTTGAGCGATTTATAATCTGCTTCCAAGGGCATATTGTCCGTAAATCCGCGACCATTGGTGAAATATTGCGCGCCCAGGTGAATAAATTTCATCAGATTGGTTTTTGAAAGGGCCTGGTAAAAATTGCGGCCTTCATACAATTGCTGTTGGATCCAGCTGTTTTCAAACAAATGGGCATAGGCCTTGAGGACTTCCTGGTCAAAACGATCTTTCTCCACCGCCGCCACAATGGCTTCAGCGGCGAGCATGCCGGACTTCATGGAAACATGGATGCCCTTTAACCCCGGCATATACTGGATGCCGGCGCTGGCGCCGACAAAAAGACCACCATCGACAGCCAGTTTGGGCATGGTGTAGTAGCCTCCGGTGGAAACCGCTCTGGCACCGGCCTCGACGACCTTGCCGCCCTTGATGAGCTTGGCCACAAACGGGTGGCTTTTAAACTTGATAAACGTCTCATAAAGATCAATCAGAGGGTCTTCATAGCAAAGCCCGGTCAGAAACCCCAGCGTCAGCCGGTTTTCGCTCATCTGGTAGATAAAGGCACCGCCGGGTACATACAGCCCGATGGGATAGCCCATCAGGTGGATATCATTGCCCTTGCTGGTTTTAAAGTAATTAGACTCTGCGGGCACCTCAATGACCTCCTCAATGCCGGTTTCAAAAACCTGGGGCATTTTGCCTTCCATCAAGTCTAATTTTTTATCGATTTCCTTGAACAGGCTGCCGCGGGCCCCTTCACCGAATACGGTTACTTTGGCTTTCAGATCGATGCCGGGCTCAAAATTTGATTTGGGTTCTCCATCGGGCCCCAGACCCTGATCACCGGTTCGCACTCCGGCAATGGTTTTCCCGTCATCAGCGTAAAGGACCTCTTTACCGGCAAATCCGGGGAAAATATTGACACCCATTTTTTCAGCCAGCTTGCCCAGCCAGCGCGTAAACCGGGAAAGGCTGATGATAAGATCGCCCTTGTTGTGCATGGGTTTGGGCACAAACGGCACCGGAATGGCTGAGGTTTCGGTTAAATAATAAAATTCATCCCCTCTGACGGTGGTTTCGACGGGACAGCCGTTCTCTAGGTAAGCCGGGATGAGTTCTTTGAGGGCAATCGGGTCCATGACGGCACCGCTTAACGAATGGGATCCGATTTCGGAACCTTTTTCAATCAGGGCCACTTCCAGATTGAGGTTTTTTTCCAGAGCCAATTGCATCAGTTTAATGGCGCCCGCCAGGCTGGCCGGACCGCCGCCGACAAACAGCACATCAAAATCAATACTCTCACGCTCTACGGTCATCGTTATGACTCCTATTTATCCTAAATTATAATTTTTATGATATTTTCGGGCCTCAGAAAGCCCGTTGCTCAAAAAACGAAGGATGACTTTTAGCATAATCCGATATCTTTGTAAATTGTAAGATGTGCACTTGATTTTTTTAGCAGGGCCATTATCCCAGAGCAACATCCAGCGTCATCATCACCGCGAACCCGCCCATGGCACCCATGGTAGCGATATCGGTATTTTTTCCCAGCTGGGACTCCGGAATGAGTTCCTCGACAACTACGTAGATCATTGCACCGGCAGCAAAGGCCAACGCATACGGCAACATCGGCTTTATAAAAATTACGGCGAAAGCGCCCAGGACGCCCGCTATCGGTTCAACGACACCTGATAGTTGGCCATACCAGAAGCTTCTTAAGCGTGTAAGTCCTTCCCGACGCAGCGGAACGGCAACGGCGGTTCCTTCCGGGAAATTTTGAATGCCGATACCCAGTGCCAGTGCAACGGCCCCGCCCAGAGTAGCAGAAGAAAGATCCGAAGCCAGGGCACCAAAGGCTACGCCGACCGCCAGGCCTTCGGGTATATTGTGCAGCGTTATGGCAAGGACCAAAAGCACACTGCGGTGCCAGCTGGTTTTAATGCCTTCGGCTTCCTGCCTTGGAAAACCCAGGTGCAGATGGGGAAGGATCTTATCGATAACCCAGAGAAAGAATCCACCCATCAAAAAGCCGACAGTAGCAGGCACCCATGCAGGCAAACTGCCCTCTTGAGCCATTTCAATGGCCGGAGCCAGAAGCGACCAATAACTGGCTGCAATCATGACCCCCGCGGCAAAACCGAGCATGCCGTCCAATACTTTGCGGTTGATGCGCTTAAAGAAGAAAACAAATGCGGCGCCCAGGGCGGTCACAGCCCAGGTAAATAAAGTGGCGATCAATGCCTGCACGACCGGATTGAGCTCTGTAAACCAAGCAACCATAGAGATCTCCTCTTCTTTTTGGAATCGTGTAAATGAACCTGTCTCTTACCGCCATCTCTTCGAAAGAACGCTTTTGCCATCCTGAGTAAATAAATATATCTTTCCCAATTAGATGGTCAAGAAAAACCCATTAATACATCGAGAAATTGCAGGATTGAACGCGAACAAACCCGTTGGGGAAACCGGCTTGACTGAACCTCCGCTGGTTCATATTTTCTCAGGGGTGAATTATGTTGAATCTTCACATTTTTTCTATTAAACGGTATTAGGGACTGTTTGCGTCAAGCGGGGAAAAACGTCGTCTATGAAACTGTATTTTTACAATTCACTGAGTCGTAAAAAAGAAGAATTCAGGCCCGTCAAAACCGCTGAAGTCGGGCTGTATACCTGCGGGCCGACGGTTTACAACTATGCCCATATCGGGAATTTGCGCACATACATTTTCGAAGACATCCTGAAGCGCGTGCTGGTTTATAACGGATATACCGTCAAGCATGTCATGAACATCACCGACGTGGGCCATTTAACCGGTGATCGTGATATGGGCGAAGACAAAATGGAAAAGGGCGCCGCCCGGGAGGGTAAAAGTGCATGGGATATTGCCGACTTTTACACCCGGGCTTTTAAAAAAGATATTGCCCATCTGAATATTCTGGCGCCCGATATCTGGGTGAAGGCCACCGACACCATACCGGAGCAGGTTGCCATGATTCAGACGCTGGAACAAAAGGGCTTCACCTACCGCACCGCTGACGGCATTTATTTTGATACTTCAAAATTTAAGGGTTACAACAAGCTATCGCACCAGGATCTCGAAGCGTTGCAGGAAGGCGCCCGGGTGGAACGCAATCCGGAAAAACGCAATCCCACCGATTTCGCTCTGTGGAAATTTTCACCTGAAGGTTCAAAGCGGCAGATGGAATGGCCCTCACCCTGGGGGGTCGGATTTCCGGGCTGGCATCTGGAGTGCTCGGTCATGAGCATGAAATTTTTAGAGGGCCAGCTGGACATCCACTGCGGCGGCACCGATCATATTGACGTTCACCATACCAATGAGATTGCGCAATCAGAGGCCGCGACAGGCAAACCTTTTTTCAATTTCTGGATGCACGGGGCGTTTCTGATCATTCAGGGCGGCAAAAAAATGGCCAAAAGCGAGGGAAACTTCCTCACCCTGGAAAATGCCTTTCTTAAAAATGATATCAACCCGCTGGTTTACCGCTTTGCCGCCTTTTTGACCCATTACCGCAAACCCATGGAATACAGTGACGAGAGCGTCGAAGCCGCCCGTAACGGCTTGCTGCATTTGCAAAACCAGGTGCGTCAGGTGGCGGATGCCGGAGTTGATGCCGACAATGGCGTCAACGCTGAATTTAAAAATAAATTTATTCAGGCCGTCAATGATGATTTAAATATGCCCCGGGGCATGGCGGTTATCCAGGCGCTGCTGAAAAGCCATATCAGCGATGTCGAAAAACACACCACCATGCTGGATTTTGACCAAGTGCTTGGATTGCGGCTGGATGAGCTTGACAAAGCGCCCGCGCTGCCCGAGGCGGTGCAAAAACGGATAACGGCCCGCATAAAGGCCCGGGAAGCCAAAGACTTTGCGGCCTCCGATCAGCTGCGTGCTGAAATTGAAGCCCTGGGATATCAGGTCCAGGACAGCAAAGATGGCATGAAGGTTCATAAGAAATAGCCGTTTTAAATTATCTCCATCCCTATTAAGCGTTTCTCCTTAAGAGACCCATCCTGTTAAATTATATTATCGATCATACCGGCTGCCGGCATATCGGCTGTATGTATAAATTATAAAACCCGATTCAATTGACAATCTTAAAAAAATGCAACATATTTGCATTTAGGCGGGTGAAATATTTAGCGGGCAGGACACTTTCCGGGGATAGATACTATATATGTGGGTGAATCGGCATAAGCGCCTATTAATTGGAATATTTGTAGTTTCAGGGGCCTTTCTGCTCATCGGCAGCATAAATTTGCCGGCCGACAAAAAATTGGCTGTATTTGTGAGCATTGCGCCTCAAAAGTATTTTGTGAACCAAATTGGCCAGGAGCGGGTGGATGTTCAGGTAATGGTGTCTCCCGGAGCCAGTCCGGCGACTTACGAACCCAAGCCGCGACAGATGGCAGCGCTCGCCAAAACTTCTGTCTATTTTGCTATCGGTGTGCCATTTGAAAAAAACTGGTTGAAAAAAATCGCCGCAGCCAACCCGAACATGCAGGTGGTGCACACGGATCATGGCATTCAAAAAATTCCCATGAGCGCACATCATCATCAAACTGAACATCACCCGGGAAAAGACCGACACGGCGAGCCTGATCCGCATATCTGGCTGTCGCCAACGCTGGTCATGATCCAGGCCCGCGCGATTCGGGATGCCTTACAGGAAATCGATCCGGCCTATCGTTCTGTTTATGAAACCAACTATGAAGCCTTTGCCTCAACGCTTGCAGCCCTGGATGCCGAGCTTAGAAATATGTTCGCAGACAAGCAGGGGTTTCAATTTATGGTCTTTCATCCATCCTGGGGCTATTTTGCCCATGCATATGGCTTGAAACAGGTGGCGGTTGAAATCGAAGGCAAAGACCCGAAGCCGGCTCAGCTCAAAGAGCTGATCGAGCATGCCAGAGAGAACGAAATTAAAATCATCTTTGTACAGCCACAGTTTTCATCCAAGAGTGCCAAACTGGTGGCAAAGGAAATCGACGGCCGGGTGATCGTTGCCGATCCATTGGCTCAAGAATGGTTGCGCAATCTTCGCGAAGTTGTCAGAGAATTCAAAAAGGCTTTGCAATAAATGGGAAATTCAATTGTTGAGATAAAAAATGTCTGGTTTGCCTATAACGGGCAGATGGTGCTTGAGGACGTCAGCCTGGATATTCAGCCGGGGGATTTTATCGCCATGATCGGTCCCAACGGCGGGGGCAAAACGACTCTGTTGAAACTGATGCTGGGATTGCTGAAACCGAACAAAGGTGCGATTCGGGTTCTGGGAGATCCCACCGAAAAGGCATCTCACCACATCGGCTACGTATCCCAGGACGTTCACATCAACCGCAGCTTTCCCATCACTGCCACTGATGTCGTAATGATGGGCAAGCTGGAACCCGGCAAAAGATGGGCCAAAACTTCCGTTCAGGACCATACCGACGCGCTGGACGCCCTCGAGCGAATGGAGATCGCAGATTACGCCGGCAGTAAAATCGGTGAACTTTCAGGCGGTCAACGCCAACGCGTGTTTATTGCCAGGGCCTTGGTCACCCGGCCGAAAGTGCTGCTTCTGGATGAACCCACGGCCAGCATCGATGCCAAAGGTCAGGCTGAATTTTATAAGCTTTTAAAAGAGCTAAACAAAGAGATTACGATTCTGGTCGTCAGCCACGATCTGGTCGCGATTTCAACTTACGTTAAATCTGTGGCTTGCGTAAACAGACGTCTGCATTATCACAACCAGGCCGAAATTACCGGTGAAATGTTGGAAGAGATGTACCCTTGCACAGATGAAGAAGTCTGTCCGGTAGAATTAGTGGCTCATGGATTGCCCCACCGGGTCTTGAAACATCATCAGGACTAAATTTAGGGGCGTTGCCCCAATTGGAATATTGGAACAATGGAATGGTGGCATGATGGGTTATTAGAAAACGGAATTCAAGACGCATAATTTTGCTTTTTTTTCTTGTTCTGATTTCCGTATTCATTATTCCAATATTCCATCATTCCATGGGGCTTACAAAAGAAAATGGCCACAAAAATCAATATATTTCCACTCATGTATAGAATTTGCGAGACGGAAAATTATGCTCGAAGCCCTGCAATATGAATTTATGCGCAATGCCCTGGCTGCCGGTCTGCTGGCCAGTGTTATCTGCGGCGTCATGGGAACTTTGGTGGTGGTCAATCGGATCGTCTTTCTGTCCGGTGGTATTGCCCATGCTGCTTACGGCGGGATCGGCTTGTCCTTCTTTTTGGGTTGGCCTTACATGATCGGGACGCTCGGGTTTTCCCTTACGGCTGCAATGGTTATAGCTGCGGTCAGTCTGAAAGCCAAACACCGGGCCGATACGATTATCGGTGTCATCTGGGCCCTGGGGATGGCCTGCGGTATTATCCTATTGGATCTGACACCCGGATACAATGTCGATCTGATGAGCTATCTGTTTGGCAGCATTCTAACCGTACCGGGATCGGATTTGTGGATTATGCTGATTGTCGGCGCATTGATTGCCGGTTTTGTCATCTATTTTTATAAAGACCTGTTGGCACTATCTTACGATGAGGAATTTGCGCGGATTCGGGGGGTCCCGATTCGAGCGCTTTATTTTGCGTTAATCGGTATGCTGGCGGTAACGATTGTGATGGTCATCCAGGTCGTGGGGTTGATCCTTGTAATTGCGCTGTTAACCATTCCGCCGTTTATCGTCGAAAAGTATGCCAAATCCCTTTTTCAAATGATGGTGGGTTCCAGCCTGCTGGGAGCTGTTTTTACGATAAGCGGCCTGTGGCTTTCCTACGCTTTTAATCTGACATCGGGCGCATCCATTATCATGGTTGCCGGGATTACCTTTTTTCTTTTCTTTCTGTCGGACCGCTTGATAATTAGCAGCCGTCGTCATTCAAAACCCGTGCGCGCTGGCAACCAGGAATCCGATGGGGTTCGATAAGGAAATAAAATGTGTGATCAATGTGATTATTCCAATCTTTTAAAGGCAGGCCGACTCGGAGTCTCCGCAAACCGTCTTCGCGTTTTGGAGGTCGTTGGAAACACGAACGCCCCCGTTTCTGCCGGTGATGTATATAAGACTTTAGAATCCTACACATCGATTAACCGGGTGACGGTTTATCGAATCCTGGATCTGCTTGTGGAGCGCGGATTGGTCCAGCGCCTTAGCGGCGGCGGCCGGTCATTTGTTTACGGTCTGGCACCCAACAAACATCATCCGCCGCATTCGCATTTTTACTGTAAAAGCTGCGGCCATATGGAATGTTTAACTCCCCAGGCCTTAAACGTTGATACGCAACCCATGCAACGCACCTTTGCGGGCTTGATCGAAAACATAGAAGTGCGTGTCGATGGCGTCTGCCAAACCTGCCTGCAAACCGGCGAAAATTCAGTCCATTAACAACCCGAAGGCCATCATTTAAACCAAAAGGCAGAATCAAAAATGATTCTGCCTTTTTTAATGCCATGCTCGCTTCCAATTCACAAATGAGCAATTTTTCAAAGAATTCAATTGACTAAACTGGTTCCAGAGGTTTTAGGTTTTGTTCGCTGGCAAGGCGCGTTTCGGTTTGAAAACGGAGCGTACACGGAGTACATGAGTATTTTAAAACGGAACGCAACGCAAATAAGCGGGCAAAAGATGAAACCTCTGGAACCAGTTTCAGCCGCACTTATTGAAGCCGCAGAAGTGACAGAGAATACACCCCTCCTCGAAACTAACCGTCTGACCGCATTCCGGACATTTTTCACCCATAAGGCTGTATTCGGATTTGTGATTTTTTTTGGCGGCATCGCCGGAAAGGTATCTTCGTTCCAGCACCCGTGCGATGGCGTCCGGGATGGACAGCACCAATCCGCCGTTTTGGAAGACAGGATGTTCACCGCCGATACCTTTTAGCTGGTCGACGATTTCGTTTACTTTTATTCCGGACCTTAGCGCCAAGGAGGCCAGGCGGCCGATGGCTTCGGTTTTGGCGGTGGTGGACCGGCCGGATTTGCCAATGGTGGCAAAGACTTCAAAGGGCTTGCCGTCATATTCGGTCACGGTTACATAAAGATGGCCATAGCCGGTTTTCATCCTGGTGGTGAAACCATCGAGGGTCTCCGGTCGTTCCTTGACGGCCGACAGGAATTTGTCATGGCGTTTATCTTTATTAGAAAACGATAAAACCTGGTTTTCTTTGCTGCCGTCTCTGTAAATCGTCACGCCCTTGCAGCCCAGCTCATTGGCCAGGTTATACACCTTCATGACATCCTCGACGGTGGCATCATTGGGCAGATTGACGGTTTTGGATACGGCATTATCGGTAAATTTCTGAAAGGCTGCCTGCATGCGGATATGCCAATCTGGTGATACATCATGGGCGGTGACAAATACTTTGCGGACATCTTTGGGTATTTGTTTGATTTTTTTGATGCTGCCGCGCTTTGCAATTTCATCCATCAATTCACGGCTGTAAAAGCGGCGATCGTTGGCCACTTCTTCAAAATACGGGTTGACTTCCAGCAATTTATCATTGTCCATCACATTGCGAACAAAACTGAGCGCAAACAACGGCTCGATGCCGCTGGAGCAGCCGGCGATGATGCTCAAAGTGCCGGTAGGCGCGATGGTGGTACAGGTGGCGTTGCGCAGTTTGCGGTTTTGTTTCTGATAAATGCTTTGTTCCCAATTGGGAAACACACCCCGCTCTTCGGACAGATTCTGGGACGCTTCGTGGGCTTTTTCCTGTATAAACTGCATCACGGTTTCCGCGGTTTCCAGCGCTTCATCAGAGTTATAAGGAATTTTTAGCTGAAAGAGCATATCGGCAAAGCCCATAACGCCCAAACCGATTTTGCGGTTGCCCTGAACCATTTCATCGATCTGCGGCAGCGGATATTTGGACATGTCGATAGTGTTGTCTAAAAACCGAACCGACCAGCCGACCACATCCTTTAAGCCTTCAAAATCGATAACCGGGCCGTCTCCATTTTCCAGCACAAACTTGGCCAGGTTGATCGATCCCAGATTGCAGGCTTCCATGGGCAGCAGCGGCTGTTCACCGCAGGGATTGGTACTTTCGATATCACCGAGATGCGGCGTCGGGTTATCCTGGTTAATGCGATCCAGAAAAATGATGCCCGGATCTCCATTTTTCCAGGCCTGCTTTATCAGTGTTCGATAGACCTCAGCCGCATTTAAACGGTTAACCGCTCTCTGATCGCGGGGATCGATTAAGTCATAGTCTTCTTGCCGGTTAACGGCTTCCATAAATTTATCGGAGACGCCTACCGAAATATTAAAATTGTTGAGCTCGCGGTTGTCCTCTTTGCTGAAGATGAATTCCATGATATCGGGATGATCCACCCGTAAAATTGCCATGTTGGCACCGCGGCGGGTACCGCCTTGTTTGACCTGCTCGGTAGCCGTATTAAAAATTTTCATAAATGACACCGGACCCGAGGCAACGCCGCCGGTGGTTCCTACGGTGCTGTTTTTCGGACGCAACCGCGAAAACGCAAAACCGGTTCCACCCCCGGATTTATGAATCAGGGCCGCATGGTGCAGGGCCCCAAATATGCCCTCCATGCTGTCTTCAACCGGCAACACAAAACAGGCAGCCAGCTGGCCCAGCCGGCGTCCGGCGTTCATGAGGGTGGGAGAGTTGGGTAGAAACTTCGCATCGGTCATCATTTCATAGAAGATGTCTTCCCATTTATCTGCCTGAATGCCGGATTTGTCCCCGTATTTTTTCTCTGCTTTGGCGATATGGCTTGCAACCCGTCGGAACATTTGCTCCGGGGTTTCAATTACTTTGCCTTTGTGGTTTTTTTTCAAATAGCGTCTTGCCAAAACCCTGCGGGCATTTTCGGAAAGATTCAGTCGATTTTTTACGAAAATCGATTTGTCCAGATGAATCGGAGAGGGTTTGGTCAGCCCGTATTCCATTAGCTTGGCCTCGATCATTTTTTCGATAAACGCGACCGGAATGGTGTTGATTTCCAGTTTGGAGATATCTTCACGCAAGGACTGGCTGATACCCATGGCCTGATGGGTATCGATCGGGTTTTCGCGGATGAGAATATCTGTAAAAAGTTGATCATCCCAGGTATAGGTGCTTAGATCGAAACTGCCTTCGCTCGTGACTAAAAATTTGCCTTTTTGCCCCATTACGCTGCTCCTGATTTGAGGATATGTGCCTTTTTGAATTTTTTCCTGTTGTTTAGCGCGTATCTAAGAAAAAACCCCCTAGCTATCTGGGCGTTCGCCATCTTCTATTTTATAGCTTTGAGGAATTTTAACGTGCTTGATAAGACGTGATACGGCTAAAGGGAAATCGTGTCGTTGCAATAAAAAAAGGATGGATATTAACCATTTAAGGCCAACTCTGACCAGAGCTTAGGATGACCGGCTTTCCGACTTAGCCTATCATATAGTGCAGTTATCTTTTATCTCATACAATATGTTGTATGTCAAGAAAAATATGGGGTCATTTCACAGTTAACTAGTCATTCCATACCCTAAAAAGATGAGGGTCGGCTTAGGAGAAATCACTTTGTACAGGCAAGTCTATTCGAGGTTCCCTGCCGAGGCAATTTCAATCGTTGCATGAAAATAAGGCAGGGCCTGATCGCATGCTGAGGCCCTGCCTTAAAGTGAAACCCCTTTAAAAGATCCTTTTACGGGCGTCGTCCTATCGGGTTCAGAAGCATCCGTATCCATTCAAACGGTTTATTGCCCCTGTTGCTTTTTCCATTCCTGATAGGACTTCCACTCTTTCCACTCCAGGAATTCCTTGTATTCAGCCGCACCTTGCGATGTTTTTTTCCATTCCTGAAACTCCCGGAATGCCTGTTGCTCTTTTTTCCATTCCTGAAATTCCTGGAATTCCCTCGCCGCCTCCGGGCTCACCTGCGTTTCTGCAGATGTCTGACCGGCAGCCATCTGAGTTGACTCGGCGGGGGTGTCCGACGCTGCCGGTGAAGCTTCACCGGTCTTTTCAGAGGTTTCTTTAGAACCTTCTTCCGATTTATTCTCTCTAAATTGCGGGAAGGCCCCTCCTTGTTTGGAGTCGTAGACGACTAAAGCGCCTTCTTCTCCGGTTAAAACACCGGGTCCCTCTTTCATTTCACCGGCGGTTTGCTTGAACTCACCGGCCTTGGCTCCGCAGCCAACCAGGATGGTTACTACCAGACAGATCCTGAAAAAACGCTTAAGGATTGCGTGTAAGTAATTCATACTAATCTTTCTTTTAGAATTTTACGCGGCCGCCGATCATTACCGCACTCAAATTTTCGATGTCAGACACATTGTCCCGATCCAGATCGTGCCAGCGGTAAGAGCCATAAAACTGCACACTGTCCCAGATATTCCACACGGCAGCGGCGCCGATGGATTTGGCTTCATCCCCATCCTGATCAATATTTTCGGAATAGGTGTAATCGACCGACAGGGCCCATTTGCCGAACTTGTATCCCAATTTGCCATAGTAATTTTTACCATCATTCGAGTCCCTCACATCGAAGTCCCTCCTACCATGGGAGAAGGTAAGATTCAACCCTGAGTTGTGCAAAAATGAGATCGACCCGTCAATCTGCCTATATTCATCCCGCTGGTTGTTACCCGGAACATAACCGAAAGCGGCCGCCAGTTTGCCGAAGTTTTCCCATTCGTGGGCACTGCGCAATGCAAAATCATATGTTTGACCGTTCATGTAGCTGGTTGAACCATAGAACCCGAAAAACGTAGGTGTGTCGTAACGGATGCGATCGCGGCGGCTTAATCCATCATAGTTACTGTAAACATCCCCAACAAAAGCGACCACAGCATCATCCCCGGTGCGAAATGAGAAACCACCGTCCATGTCGACAATTGAGGAATAGTTGACGACGTCGGTACCGGACAGGTCCACTTCAGCGGTGCCGTTGGTGGCGGTGTCGCCCTGGCCGAGCGAAAGCTTTCCTAACGATTTGTGCTTGACGTAAAATTCAATTTTACGCTCGGTAAAGCTCGTACCGCCGACATCATTGTCTTCACCGATATCAATTTCCTCATCCGCAGATGAGTTTGATTCCATCTGTACTTCCCAGTTGATGCCGACATTCCAGTTTTCGTTAAATTCATTTTCTCCGGTAAAACGAAAACGGGTGGATGAATTGTCGTTGTCCACGAATTTCACATCATCGTCATTGCCGTTATCGCCCCAGAGAACGGCGCGGTTGATCTGTCCGGAAATTTTAAAATCCACCGCCTGGGCTGAGGGTAGAATTAATAGGATGGTGATAGCCATTGTCAATCCAAAAATGCCCAATTGCGAAAATTTCTTCATCTTGAATTCCTCCTGAGTTTGATTTTATGTTGATTTATAATGTTACCACCGCAATGCTGTTCTTTCCTTAAATCACCCCCTTTCCGGGTTTAAGTGGCTGAAAAAAGAGGCGGATCATAACGATCAAGTTCCGATCCATTTCGCCTGCCTGCAAATTTCCATCGAATAAACCCCAACCCATAAGTTTGTCGAGTAAAAAGCCACAGCTTAAATCATCGGATATTGCCGAATCCGTTAGACCATAAGTTCGACAACATTCTGAAATTACTCATATAATAATATGTTGAATTGCGTAACACAGGTATCGAATGAAATCAAGATTTTCATGTTCTTCTGCCGCCTTGGGTGTAATGCGCTTAATCAAAAATGGCAGTAAAAAAATGTAAAAATAGATTGCAAATGTTAATACTTTGTTAAAATCGTATTTGAATAAAAAGAATTAAACAGTAGCGTCGGACGGAGATTTATCGGTAACCAGGAAAATAAGTCTAAATAACCCAATTTAGGTAAACACGACATTTAGCAAGTGCTATTTTATTGCAAGAATGTTAAAAGCCGATTCAAAAATGCAGAACTAAATTTGATCATTACCCTGATTATTTTTTATCCGATCCGATATTTCAGTGTCTAATAATATGGATTCAACTAATCTCAGGATATCCTTACCACTGCAATCGTCTTTAGGGATCAAATGCTCTACACCGGAATCATTGGCTGCTGTCTGGTATTCCGGTGAATCATATCGTGCAAAGACGATAAGGATGATTTCCGGATAGGTTGCCTTGATCTCTCTGGCCAGGTCGAGGCCATTTTTGTCCGACAAATAAATATCGATAAAAATCAGCAACGGAGTAAAGGTGCTCAGCAGAGCCAGCCCTTCAGCTCCGTCAGCGGCCTCCTGAATCTCGATCGTCGGGAAACGACCCCTAATAATTTTGCTGAGGGACTCCCTGAAGGGAGTATTCGGATCAATGATTAAGATCCTGAACATGGGGGCATCGCTCCTGAATCGGGTGGGAGATTTTATAGATAAACCCTTCAGACAACTTGGTGCGCACCGATCAGCTCGGCCGGCGAAAACCGCAACACCAGACCATAGACCATCATCTGTTTACTAAAGAAAACCATCATGATAAATAAAGTGTACACCGTATATTTGGCTTAATTAAACTGTATTTTTTTTCCTGAATCTAAGTAGTGAACCGGTTGAAAAGAATCTACAGACCTGCTTGAAGGCGTCTCATTCATTGATAAAAAGGGCATGCTATGAAAGAGAAAGTCCGAATTGTTCTGGCAGAGGATCATACGATTCTCAGGGAAGGTTTGCGGGCGCTTTTAAGTGCCGATCCGGATTTTGAAATCATTGCAGAGGTGGCAGACGGTCGCGAGGCGGTCCGCTATGTTGAGAAGCAGGTTCCCGATCTTATTTTAATGGATCTTTCGATGCCCCGCATGACCGGCATGGATGCGATCAGAGAGATTAAAAAGCGATATCCCCAAACAAAGATCATCGCATTGACGGTCCATAAAACCGAAGAATACCTTCGGACCACCCTGCAGGCGGGTGCTGACGGGTATGTGCTAAAAGATGCCACCCATGAAGAACTCTTGATGGCCATTCAGAACGTCTTAAAAGGCAAAACCTATCTGAGTCCCGGTGTATCCGGAAGGGTGATCGAAGGATATCTGGAAGGTAAAGGGAGTCAGATTCCCAAATCAAGGCTGGGATTGCTTTCCCAGCGCGAGCGCGAAGTATTAAAGCTGATTGCGGAAGGGTATAAGAACAAGGAAATTGCCACCGATCTTTGCATCAGCTTAAAAACCGTTGAAAAACACCGGGCCAATCTAATGAAAAAACTGGACCTTCACAATGCGGCCGCGCTGACGGCGTATGCCATTGAGCAGGGGCTGGTAGAACGCTAGATTCTCGTCGGATTTCGGATAATCTTTTATTCTAAAATCCCAAATCCGCAATCCGAAATTTAGTCTTCCCAGACAGCCCTGACCGTCGTTCCGCGTCCGATTATGGAATTTATTTCGAACGCAGCTCCCGACAGCTCGGCCCGTTCCCGCATGCTGGCCAGGCCGAATCCTCTGCGGGATGTTTGTATCGCCATGGCCTGATCCAGATTAAACCCCCGCCCGTTATCATGGATGATCAATTCCGTGCGGGTTTCGTTTTTTCGTAACCGCAGGTGAACAAAATTGGCCCGGCTGTGTTTGGCAACATTGTTTAGCGCTTCTTGCAGGATGCGATAGATAATCGTTTTGAGGTGGCGCGGGACTTCATCTTCTTTAATGTCGATGGTGGTTTCAATTCGAATACCGGCATAGACATTTTTAAATTCACGGCAAAACCATCGAATCGTCGCCAGGATTCCCAGGTCGTCTAATATTGAAGGGCGCAAATCCATAACGATTCGGCGAACCTCTTCAATGGTTTTCTGGGTTAAAGGGATCACAGCCTCCAGAGACTCCAGGTCGATCGGGTCTCTTGCTTCGCGCAGTTCCAGAAGAGCGTTTTCGACACTGAATTTAATGGCACTTAAGGCCTGACCGATACCGTCATGCAGCTCCCGGGAGATGCGTTTGCGCTCCTTTTCTTCGGCTGAGAGGAGCTGGTTGGACAGGATCCGCAATTCTCTATCAGATTTTCGCAGCGCTTCTTCGGTCTTGCGGCGCTTGGTTATATCGGCAACAATTCCTGAAATGGCCGGGCCGCCCTCATAGTTTATCTGTGAGAGGCTTCGCATCACCCAGATGGTATCGCCGTTTTTTTTCATGCCTTTGCTTTCATACTCAATCGGCACTTTTTCGCCCTTAAGCCGCTTTTCTCTTAATTTTTTGACCAGCGGCCGGTCATGCGGATGAACCAGATCCAGGGAGTCCATGCCGATCAATTCATCTTTAGAATAACCGTAGATGTCGGCAAATTTGTCATTGGCGAATTCAATTTTTCCGTCCTTGAGGATGTAAACGCCGATTAAAGCATCTTCAACCAGGGTCGCATATTTCTGTTCAGATTCACGTAGGGCAAGCTCGGCCCGCTCACATTCAGATATTTGTATGCGTAATTTCTCATTGGTTGTCCCGAGTTCGGCGGTGCGTTCATCCACTCGGCGCTCCAGTTCGCTGCGAGCGGTCTGCAACTCGCTTTCAGCCTGCCTGCGTTCGCTGATATCGCGAATGATGGCCGTAAAGAAAACACCCTCCTTGGTTTCCCAGTTCGCAAGGGATAGCTCCAGAGGAAATTCATTGCCGTCTTTTCGCAGTCCGACCAGCTCAAGGATATTTCCGGCAATTTTGGATTTCTTGCTTGAAGCGGCTTTACTTAACCCGCTTTGATGGGCTTGACGGAATCGTTCGGGCATAATAACGGCAACGGGTTTGCCGATTATCTCGTTTGCAGAAAAACCGAACATCAGTTCTGCCTGTGGATTCCAGAATGTAACCATTCCATGACTGTCGACGGTGATAATGGCGTCGGTTGCCGTTTCCACCACGGATCGAAACTGTTCCTCACTGTGCTCCAGTGATTCGAGCGTTCGGCTGTTGAAAAGCGCCACGGAAGCAAATTCACTGAAACCCGAGGCGATGCGGGCATCCTGCTTGGTGAACCCGCCCGGTTTGTTGGCCAGGCCGAGCAAGCCGACGGCTTCGTTGCCGATCACAAGGGGCGCAAACAGGACATTATCGAGCTTTACGTGTCCGCCGGGTAAAAAATTTACCCATTCGCTCTGGGAAAAACGATTGTCGAAGACAGTTTTACAGGATCGGTAGGCCTTTTCACGCAATCCCCGGATCGGCATCGGGAGTTCGGGATCCACCGTGCAGTCCAACCCGCCGGAGTCCAGGTGCAGCAGTTCATTTTCGCTGCCATCTTTGGTCAATAAGGCCACATAACCGGCCTGGGCGCCGATTAAATTTTTGCAGGAATTGAATATGGATTTGGCGGAATCTTTAAATTCGCGATATTGCAGGACAGCCCGGGAGCTTTCGAGCAAAGACGACACTTCCCTGGCTTGCTGATTGGATTTTTCCAGTGCGTTGCATAAGGCGTCCTCGGCCCGCTTGCGGTTCGTGATGTCCGTTAGGGCGGTGCTAAAGTGACGGCCATTTGCGCCGCTGTTATGTGTGTTAGTGGCAATACTTTCCAGCTGAGCCCAAAATGACGCCCGGTTTTTTTTAGATATTCGCAGGTCATAGGTTTCGCGGTTGCCCGATTCGATAACTTTTTTGCAATGGTGCTGGAATCCATCCTGAAAATCATCAGCAATATAATTCACAAAATTTTGATTTAATAAATCCGATCGCCGGGTCCCCAACAGTTTCGCCCCGGTTGGATTGACTGCCAGGATTTGTCCCCCCTGGTCAAAGGTAAAAAAACCGATCGGAACAAATTGAAACAGGTCCTCGTATCTTCTGTTGAATTCCTTTTTCATGAATCCTCTCTCTAAATTTTGGAATTTGGATTTTCGATTTTGGATTTAATTGTCACCCTATTTCTAATTTCTGTCCTCCGTCGTCTGTTAAATGCTAGTGGTCCTTCAGCGTCGCGCGTCCGATGATATCCCTGCCAAACTTTTTACTGATCGAATCAAGGGTTTTGTCAACTTTTTCCCATTCATCTTTGGTTGTTTCGTTGTTTTCGAAAAGACCCATTTGTAAAGATGCGGTTACCGATGAAAAGCCGGAGGTCCCAACTCCGATGAGCCGGATTTTTTTGGTAATTTTAAAGTTGTCCATTAATTTTTGTGCATGGTGGTAGATTGTTTTGGAAGATTGGCTGGGGATGGCAATCGTCGTTCGGCGCGTAACCTGCTTGAAGTCCGCGTCTTTTATTTTGATCGTAATGGTTTTGGCACGTACGCCGGCCTTTCGCAGCTGTTGGGCAACTTCCTCGGACTGTCTCAAAAGGTAGCGTTTGAGCAGTTTCGTATCACGGGTGTCCGCCGCCAGGGTTCGTTCACTGCTAATCGATTTGTGGGGTGCGTGCGGGCTTACCGGTGAATGGTCGGTACCGGATGCGAGCGTGCGCAAGCGTTGGCCGAACTTGCCAAGATGCGTCACAAGCGTTTTTTCCGGCAACCGTTTTACATCTCCCAGGGTTCGAATATGCAATAGTTCCAGCTGACGGTGCATTTTTTTGCCAACACCGGGCACTTTCTTGATGGGGAGCGCATCGATAAATTCCGAGACCTTGTGCGGCAGGATCAGTGTAAGCCCGTCCGGTTTTTCCAGATCAGAGGCGATTTTTGCCAGAAATTTGTTGGGTGCCACACCGATTGAACAGGTCAGCTGAACCGTTTCCTTAATTTGTCTTTTAATCTCCCGGGCCGTTTCTTGCGGCTCGCCGAACAGGCGTTGGCACCCTGTGATATCCATGTAGGCTTCATCAATGGAAACCGGTTCTACCAGCGGTGAAAAATCCCTGAGGAGCGCCATCACCTTTTTGGATATTTCCTTGTAGCGGCCCATTCGCGGGGCCACAAAAATTCCATGGGGGCATTTCTGCTTGGCCTGATAGATCGGCATGGCTGAATGGATGCCGAACTGCCGGGCTTCATAGCTGGCCGCCGAAACCACTCCGCGGTTGGAGGTCCCGCCGACGATGACGCATTTGTTTTTAAGCCGGGGGTTATCCAGTTGCTCCACAGAGGCGTAAAAGGCATCCATGTCGATGTGCAGAATCATATAATTTTGGATTTTGGATTGCGGATTTCGGATTTAAAAAACTTACAGATCGTTACCGTCTCTTGGCCCATTTTCAACCCATTCTTTAACAGGCAACCTTTATCATATTGCATTTAGCAAGGGAAATAGCTTGCAATTTATTACAAAATTGTATTATTCTATTTGAACCATAACAGATCCGTTATATTAAATTCCAAATTTTAAGAAAGAATTTTATGCTATGAAACCCATTGAAGAAGTTACGCTGCTTTACGAAATCACCAATGCGCTCAACGAGCATCTGGATCTGAGAAAGTCGCTGTATAAGGTGCTGGATATTCTGTCCAACTCAATGAACATGGTGCAGGGGACTATAACAATTTTGAATCCCCTGCGCAACGAGATTAATATCGAAGTGGCCCACGGTCTGACGCAAAGCACCATGAATCGGGTCAAATACAAGCTTGGCGAAGGGATTACCGGGAAGGTGATCGAAACCGGAAAGGCGGTTTCCATTCCTAAAATCAGTGAGGAACCGCTCTTTTTGGATCGCACGGCGACACGCAAGAAAAAACACAGCCAGGAGCGATCATTTATCTGTGTTCCGGTTAAAAAAGGAAATCAGGTCATCGGCGCCCTCAGCGTGGATCGGCCGTTTGACAAGTCATATGCGCTCAAAAGCGGCCAAAAGCTGCTTTCGGTGATCGCGGCGATGATCGCCAGCCATGTTATCAAGCTTGAAACCATTCGTCTGGAAAAAGAACGGCTGCGGGAGGAGAACCGGCGGCTGCATAACGTGCTCAAAGACAAATACAGTATCAGCAATATCGTCGGCAACAGCAATAAAATGCGTGAAGTTTTTCAAATGGTCTCCCAGGTCTGCAAGAGCAATGCGACCGTTCTGATTCGGGGCGAAAGCGGGACCGGCAAAGAGCTGGTTGCCAACTCAATTCACTACAGCAGCCATCGGGCAAAAAATCCTTTTGTGAAAGTCAATTGTGCGGCTTTGCCCGTTAATCTGATCGAAAGCGAACTGTTTGGCCATGAGAAGGGTGCTTTCACCGGCGCCATTAAACAAAAAATCGGTAAATTTGAACTGGCGCACAAAGGCACCATTTTTCTCGATGAAATCGGATCTCTGGGGCTGGATGTCCAAGCCAATCTGCTGAGAATACTTCAAGAAAAAGAATTTGAACGGGTGGGAGGACACCGGACCCTTAAAACCGATGTGCGCATTATCGCTGCCACCAATAAGAACCTGGAAGATGCCGTTGAGGACGAGACCTTCAGGGGGGATCTCTACTATCGGTTGAATGTTTTTCCGATTTACCTTCCGCCGCTTCGCGAGCGCAAGACCGATATATTGCTGCTGGCAGACTATTTCCTTGAAAAATATGCCGAGGAAAATCACAAAAATATAAAAAGACTCTCGACGCCGGCCATTGACATGCTCATGGAATACCACTGGCCGGGAAATGTGAGAGAGCTTGAAAACTGCATTGAGCGCGCCGTGTTGCTTTGTGAAGAGGGTGTGATCCACAGCTACCACCTGCCGCCAACCCTTCAAACCGGTAAGGAATCGGGTACCGTGCCCGCCCGCTCACTGGAGGATGCCGTCGCCAGCCTTGAGAAGGAGATGATCATCGACGCTCTGAAAAATACCCGGGGCAACATCACCCTGGCAGCTCAAATTTTGAAGACGACGGTGAGGAAATTTGGCTATAAGGCTCAAAAGTATGGCGTTGATTACAAATATTATCGATAGAACCCATCACAAATAAAAAGCCCCGCTTTAACAAGCGGGGCTTTTTTCTAACCGGCAACGAGCTAACCGGCCCACGGGCCAACCGAGTTTTAAATATCATAATACAGATAAAACTCGTGAGGATGCGGACGCAGTTTAATGTCGTTGATTTCATTTTCGGTTTTGTACTCAATCCACATGTCAATGGCATCCTGGGTGAACACATCACCCTTTTTCAGGAATTCCTGATCGGCTAATAAGGCCTCGATGGCCTCATCCAAAGATCCGGGAGCCGACGGGATTTCGGCCAATTCTTCCGGCGGAAGATTGTAGATGTCCTTGTCCAGCGGATCGCCCGGATCAATCTTATTCTGGATGCCGTCAATAACGGCCATCAGCATGGCCGAAAATGCCAGGTAGCCGTTGCAGGACGGGTCCGGCGTTCTGAACTCGATGCGTTTGGCCTTCGGTGATGTCGAATACATCGGGATGCGGACCGCGGCACTGCGGTTGCGGCTGGAGTACGCCAGATTGACCGGGGCCTCAAAACCCGGTACCAACCGTTTGTAAGAGTTGGTGGTCGGGTTGGTAAAGGCGGTTAAAGCACGGCAGTGCTTCAGGATGCCGCCGATGCTGTAGAGCGCCTCCTGGGATATCCCGGCATATTTGTCACCGGCAAACAGCGGCTGGTTTTCCTTCCAGATGCTGATGTGGGTATGCATTCCGGTGCCGTTATCCTCAAAAAGCGGCTTGGGCATGAACGTGACGGTATGATTGTGGCGGTAGGCCACGTTTTTAAGTACATATTTAAACCACATGAGCTGATCTGACATTTGCAGCAGGGGCTTGAAACGCATATCAATTTCAGCCTGACCGGCTGTGGCCACTTCATGATGCTGGGCCTCTGTTTCGATCCCCAGGTCTTCCAGGGTCAGGACCATCTCGGTGCGCAGGTCCTGAAATTTGTCCATGGGCGGAACCGGGAAATAGCCTTCTTTGTGGCGTGGTTTGTAGCCCAGATTGGGGCCTTCGTCCCGGCCGGTGTTCCAGTTGCCTTCGATGGAATCGATCTCATAAAAGGAAGAGAAACGGGTGGATTCAAAGCGGATATCATCGAAGATAAAAAATTCGGCTTCCGGCCCGAAGTAGGCGACATCTCCGATTCCGCTGCTTTTTAAATAGGCGTCGGCTTTTTGCGCGATATTGCGCGGATCGCGGGTATAGGCTTCACGGGTGACCGGATCGACGATATTACAGATCAACACCAGGGTCGGGGCTTCATAAAACGGATCCATTTTGGCGGTCGTTGCGTCCGGAACCACCAGCATATCGCTGGCATGAATCGGCTGCCAGCCGCGAATGCTGGAGCCGTCAAAGCCGAAACCGTCTTCAAAACTTGATTCTTCCAGTTCGCTTATCGGAACCGTAAAATGCTGCCACAATCCCGGAAAATCCATAAACCTCAGATCGACGACTTTTGCGCCGTTTTCCTTTGCCATGTCCAATACTTCTGTGGGTGTCATCAGATTGTTCCTCCTTTACAGAATGATTATTGAATTATTAATCTATATTTTTTTGCTTAAAATCCAACGCACCGGGTATACGGTGAAGAATAAAACTTTCATTTTAGCACACCGGCGATGAGCGTTTCTGTGATTTTTGCCGTATGCGCTATAACGCATCAGTGCCTGTCTCCCCGGTCCGCACCCGCAGGGCCTGCTCTATCGGCATCACAAAAATTTTGCCATCTCCTATTTTGCCGGTATTGGCGGCTTCGCGGATGGTTTCGACGACCTGATCGGCGCGGTCTGCATCGATCACGATTTCGATTTTTATTTTAGGAATAAAATCGACTGCATATTCTGCCCCGCGGTAAATTTCCTTGTGGCCTTTCTGGCGCCCGTATCCCTTGACCTCGGAAACCGTCATTCCCTGGATGCCGATTTTGTTCAGGGCTTCTTTGACGTCATCGAGTTTAAAAGGCTTGATAATCGCCTCGATTTTCATCATAATAAAACCTCCTTTGTTGCTTTGAGTGTTCAAACTGGTTTCTTCTTCCCGCGGCGTTGATTATTGAATTTCGAAAGCTCTTTCGCCGTGAATAGAGCTGTCGAGTCCGGCAACCTCGTTTTCTTCGTTTACCCGCAGGCCGCCGCATAATATTTTGGTTATGTATATGACAATCAGGGTGCCGATGGCGGTAAACACGGCGGTGGCGACAATGGAAATAATCTGGATCCAGAGCTGTTTCGGGTTGCCGTAAAACAGACCTTTGCCGGCTTCATTTACGGCCGGATTGGCAAACAATCCGGTGGCCAGAGCACCCCAGAGCCCGCACATCCCATGGACACCAAAAGCATCCAGCGAATCGTCATAACCGAGCTTGTGTTTAACCTTTGCCACGAAATAAAAACCCAGTATGCCAGCAACAAGTCCAATAATCAATGCCGCCGGCAAATTGACAAATCCGGCTGCCGGCGTGATGGCAACCAGCCCGGCCACGACCCCGGAAGCCAAACCCAGCACGGTCGGTTTTTTGTCCACCAGCCATTCGGCAAACATCCAGGCCAGCGCGCCCATGGCGGCCGACGTATTGGTGACCAAAAAGGCCGAGCCGGCCACACCATCAGCGGCCAGCTGACTGCCGGCATTGAACCCAAACCATCCGAACCATAATAATGCCGCTCCGACTGCGGTGAACGCGATGCTGGATGGAAACATGGCTTCCTTGCCATAACCGATGCGTTTTCCGACGACCAGTGCCAGCACCAGCCCGGCCACACCGGCGTTAATGTGCACGACCGTGCCGCCGGCAAAATCGAGAGCGCCCATATTTCCCATCCAGCCGCCACCCCATACCCAGTGGGCAATGGGGCAGTAGATGAAGGTGACCCATAAGATCGTAAAAATAATCCAGGCTGAAAACTTCATGCGATCGACAACCGACCCCAAAACCAGGGCGACGGTGATCGCGGCGAATGTCATTTGAAAAAGGGCGAACACATAAGTTGGAATGCTTCCGGAAAGACTGTCTACCCCGATACCGGCTAAAAACATATTTGAAAGACCGCCGATTATGCCGGCTTTATCCGGTCCGAATGCGATACTGTACCCCCACATCATCCAGATGACGCTGGCCAGGCAATAGGACACAAATGTCATGGCGAAGGTGTTTAACAGGTTTTTATACCTGGACATTCCGCCGTAAAACAGGGCCAGACCGGCGGGCGTCATCATCATGACCAGCGCGGTTGAAACTATCATCCAGGCGGTGTCACCCGAATTTAAACCCTCCGACGCAAAAGCTGAAGACAGAGGCATCGCGAGTAAAATTGCAGCTGTCAGTAGACTTTTTAATTGCATTTTTAAGATCTATCCTCCTTATTAAGCTAATTTGGTGTTCATTAATTTTAGGCAGCGCAATGATTGCCAATCTTCAATGTTTCCTAGAAGTGGTTTCAAAACCTCAGATCAGGTTCAAGGGCTCCCGCACCGTGCGGGATTTCGCATTTAATTTTATTTATATTAATGTACTCAAAAGGCGCAGGCCGATCGAGAAAGTCGTTGTTCCCAGCGTACATGAGGTATGTGAGCATTTATCGAAGGTCTGCAACGCAGCCATTGGGCCTCAGATGGGGTTTTGAAACCACTTCTGGTCAAACGATCCGACTGGCGAATGGCAGCCGTTCCATTATGGCGGTTTTTATGCTTGCCACCTGATCGGGCAAATCCACTTTTTGTCCATTCACATCCCGAACATAAAAGACATCAACGACCTGGTCGGCCTTGGTTGCGATTTTAGCTACCCAGATGTTCAGATTGCAGCGATAAAGCGCATCTGTAATACTGAAGAGCAGACCGGGAAAATCATAGGTGAACACCTCGATGATCGTAAAAAAACTGGAACTGGTATTGTCCACCATGACCTGATGGGGTCTTTTGCCAAGCACGGCTTTGCCGTTACGGTAAGCGCGCACCTTCTTTTTAAGGGCGGCGCCCAGGTCCAGTTCACCGGAAAGTGCGGATTCAAGGTTTCTGGCGGTCCGGTTCCATTTTTCGTCTTCCAGCAGAGGATCCGGCGGCGGGTTGACCTTGAAAATGTCCAGAGCAATATTATTGCGCCAGGTGAATACCTGGACGTCTAAAATGTCGATGTTGTTTAAGGTGAATACACCGGCAATCTTTGAAATCAGACCGGGACGATCCTGAGCACAGATGGTAACAGAGCGGGTGTTGGCATCGGCGACCTGCTCGATTTCCCATACAAAGTCGGAATTGTCTGTCGCGAGATCATGGTAAAGCCTGATATGTTTTTTAATTTCAGGGGTCGGCATATATAGAAGATATCGCGGCGACATCACGCCGAGCAGGGTTTCGATTTTCTTTTTTGCCCTGGAGTTTCGCGCTGAACGGATGAGCTCCTTTTTCTTCTGCTCCGCAACTTCGACGGCCTGGGCGGTGGCCAGTTCCCCCTTTTCGAGAATATTCAAAGTTTTCAGGAAAAAATCTCTCAAAAGCGCTGCCGTCCAGTCGTTCCAGGCCATCGGGCCGGTTGCGATCGAATCGGCGACGGTCAGCAAATAAAGCATTTTCAGGCGTTCGATGTCTTTTATCCTGCGCGCAAAGGAAATGGCCGTTTCTTCGTCATGGATATCCCTTCGGGTAGCGGTTTTAATCAATAAGAGATGTTCCTGAACCAGAAAAATTGCCGTTTCGATATCTGCAGGCTTCAACCCCTTTTGCTTCAGGATTCTTTTAACAATCGTGGCGCCTGTTGCTGAATGATCTTCTTCAGATTCGCTCTTACCGATATCGTGCAGTAAAGCCGCCCAGAGCAAAAGCGTCTTTTTTTTCAGATTTCGATAAATCTTTTCGCACAACGGTTCCAGACTGCTGTCTCGGGCAGTGCCGAACTTTTTGATGGTTTGAACGGTGCGCAGCAGATGCTTGTCAACCGGATAAAGATGATAGGCATCGTACTGGATGCGGTTGCGGACGCCGCCTAACTCAGGGATAAATTTTTCCAGAAAACGTGTGTTTAACATTTCGTTGAGGACATTAAATTTCGGCGACGGGGCGACGAGAATCCGCTCGAATGACTTAACGATCGGCTCGGAAGTTCGATAGGCTTTATTCACGAGATGGGAAAATTCTTTTACGAGCCTTTTGGCTTCAGCGCTTAAGGGAATTTTGAGGCGCGCACTTTCTTCAAATATCTTCATTAAGAGTTCCGGCTTTTTCATAATAGCCTCCGGCCCATCGAAATTAAGCATTCCCCATTTGATCACTTCCAGGCCCTCAACGGCACTTTTTTTCTGTGATTTTCTTTTGCGTTTCCTTGTTTTCTCGTAGCCAAGCTCATGCAGAAATACCAGGTGCTGCTGCTTAAGGTTCTCCATACGGCCGTGTAACTCACCCATAAATCTTTCGACCGGTTCCTGTCCGTTAATTTTCTTGTAGTTCAGTGACCGTGCCAGTTTAACCTGGTTTTCGAAGTGCAGCTGATCACACTTGCGACCGCAGATGTAATGAATCCGGTTGCGAACGTTCCAGATAAAGGCGATGGATCGGCTCAGGGTCTGGAACTCGTCATGCGAAAGGTGTCCCAGGTATTCAAGATCTCTGGATTGTTTTGCGTTAAAGGCGATGCGCGCAATCCACAGCATGGTGTGATAGTCTCGCAAACCGCCCTGGCCCTCTTTAAGATTGGGCTCAAGCAAATAGGCCGAATCTCCGAAATGGGCGTGACGCAATTCATTATTTTCAACCAGCCAGGTGATGATATTGCGGGATTTTTTAACGATGATTTTTTCGCGCAATTCATCCAGCAGATTTGCGTAAATCAGGGACCAACCGCAGACAAATCTGGCATCCAGTATCGGGGTCAGCACTTCATAATCTTTGCCGGCCAGCGCCAGACATTCTTTCAGGGAACGGGTGGCATAGCCGACATCCAGACCGATGTCCCACAGCGGATAGATGATTTCCTGGATCAATTTATCAGCCTCTCTTGGGACTTTTTTCTTAAACAGAAACAACAGGTCGACATCGGAATGGATGCATTGTTCCTCCCGGCCGTAACCGCCCAGGGCCACAATGGCATACGGATTTTTACGATTATCCATACGGGGACCCACCATACTGGTTTCAAATGCCTGTCGGAAATAATCGTCCAGAAGCCGGGTATGCTGCTTTAAAAAGTTGGGTTCTTTTCCTTTTAAAAGGCGCGCAATTAACCTCTTCGTTTTTTGCTGCAGCTGTATGGCTGTTTCTTGATGGATATTATTCATTTTGCAGTTGGGTAGATTGCGATTAAATTAATCGACTTTTGTTGAGCAATATGTATGCCATGAGCCCATAATTTTAGAAAAATTAATAATTTCAATATAGTATTATATGTCTCGTTTGATTGTGAGGTTTATAGTTGTTACAAATTTGCCAGAAAAAGACGAAATTAGTTACAAAAATGTAACAACAATTTTTTAAAATTTTAGCCACTTCTAATCAAACTCTCGGCGCCGGGTGCATGTGACGCTGTTTGCGGCCGATCTTGTTGATCTTTGATTAGCGGATTAGATGTACGGATTCAGGATCCGACTTCAGTGGTAAATGCTGGCCCTTATCTGGACTCGAAAAAAATCTGCCAGATTCTTTCCACCCTTTTCCGTAAACGGTTGAATTTTTCGCCGGGAACGATGGCCGGTTTTACCTGGAGGCTGAGTTGATGAGCGGCGGCACGGTAGATCAAGTAGGCATGTTTGAGGACATGAGCGGTGTATTCATCCATAACACGGGTTTCGATCAAACTTTGAAGCAGGCGTACATTATCGGTCCAATTCAGAAGTTCGGGATAATCATGAGATTTTAAAAGTACCAGATACTGCACCAAAAATTCGATATCCACCATTCCGCCGATATCCTGCTTGAGATCAAACATCCCCGCCGCGGGTTTCAAAAGTTCTTTGCGCATGCGGTCACGCATGCGGATCACTTCTTCCTGCAGCTTTTGCTTCTGGCGTTTGCGAGCCAGGATTTTGTTACGGGTGTCTTTAAAGTGATCGGCTAGCAGCGGGTCTCCGAGAATGGGTCGGGCCTTTATCAAAGCCTGGTGTTCCCAAGTCCAGGCCTGGTTCTGCTGATAATCCCGAAATCCCTCCGCATGGCTGACGAGAACCCCGGAGACCCCGCTGGGCCGCAGTCGCATGTCAATTTCATACAATCTGCCCGCCCGCGTGTGGGAAGTCAGGATATGAATAACACGTTGCCCGAGACGGTTAAAAAACTGGGCACTATCAATCGCTTGTGGGCTCCCCTGGGTTTTTTCTTGGGTTCCGGAGTGCAGAAATACCAGATCAAGGTCCGAACCATACCCAAGCTCCAACCCGCCGAGTTTGCCGTAAGCGATAACCGCAAAACCGCGATCGCCGGAAACCCCGTTCAGAAGGCAGGTCGGGGCGCCGTGCTTTTCCTGCAAATGTTCATAGGCAATCTTGACGACTTCACCCAGAACGGTCTCGGCTATGTCCGATAGGTGGTCACTGACGCGCATCAAGGGCAGTGCCCCGCTGACATCAGCAGCGGCAACCTTGAGGACATTGATTTCTTTAAAAACACACAGCTGCTCGATCTGATATTCAAGGTCATCCGCCGGGGCCTGCTTCATGCGCTGTTTCAAGTCAAGCGCTAACTGCCTGGCCTCTGGCGGGATATAAAGTGTGCGGGGGTCCAAAAGCTCATCTAAAAGAACCGGATGCTGGGATAGAAAAGAGGCAATCCAGGGACTGGCCTCCACCAGTTGAATCAGGTGGGTGAGTGCATCCGGGTTTTCAAGCAAAAGCGCAAGATAGCTGATGCGCCCGCCGATCGATTTTATCAGATCGATAATTCGGCCGAGGATCATCTCAGGTCTATTTTGGCCCACGACCGCTCTGAGTACCCGGGGGATTAATTTTTCCAAGCGCCGACGGCCTCTGTCACCTAACGGGCTTGATCCGGCCGCACTGCGCAAATACGATAACAGTCGCAATACCTCATGTGGCTCCTGGTAGCCGACGCCCAAAAGTATTTCTTCTGCCTGGCTGTCGCCGATCACGCCCTGCCAGATACCTTTAAGCTGTTTTTCTATTTTCTGTGTTTCGGATTCAGAATCTTTGGTTTGCAGCAGAATCTGAAAATGACGGTGTACATTGTTGCGATGCTGTTCGAGTTGTGAACTGAATTTTGCTGCCTCCCCGAATCCCATGGATGCTGCCAGACGTGCTTGACCCAGTTCATCTAGAGGCAATTCATGGGTTTGTTGATCGGCAAATTCCTGCAGCCGGTGTTCGGTATTTCTGAGAAATTCGTATGCGATCCCCAGTTCATCGCAAACATCTGCAGGGATGTGATTGTCACGGGCCAGAATCTTTAATACCCTCTGGATGTTGCGTTCTTGAAGGTCGGCTGCAACGCCACCGCGAATCAGCTGAAACATGTGACCGAAGAACTCAATTTCGCGGATACCACCCCTTCCCAGTTTAATGTTGTGTTCCATCCCTTTGCGTTTAACCTCGAGAGATATCATTTGCTTCATTTCTCGCAATGAATCAAAGGCGCCGTAATCCAGATACCTCCGGTAGATAAAGGGATTCAACCTTTCCAGCAGGTGGCTGCCGTTTCTTTTATCTCCGGCGACAACTCTGGCTCTGATCATCGCATAGCGTTCCCACTCCCGGCCTTGCTCCTGGTAGTAATTTTCCATGGCATCAAAATGCATTACCAGCGGGCCGTTTTCTCCGTAAGGCCGCAAGCGGAGATCCGTGCGGAACACGAACCCCTCGCCGGTGGGTTGACTGATAACCTTGACAAGCTGGCGGCAAAGGCGGGCAAAAAAATCATCATTGGTGACCGATTGAGCGGCTCCGCGCGTATGACCGGTTCTCGGGTATGTGAAAATGAGATCGATATCGGATGAAAAGTTTAGTTCCCGTGCGCCCAGTTTACCGAGACCCAGAATAACCAGTTGTTGAGGCGTGCCATTCTCGGCTGTAGGCGTTCCCCATTTTTGAGATAGCCAGCTGTAAAGAACGGATGTGGTCTGCTCGAGACAGGCGTCCGCGAGGCCGGATAGGTCGGTAACGGTTTCGGGTAGATTATTCCAGCCGGCAAGATCGCGAAATGCAATGCGCGTCATTTCCCGGCATCGAAAGGACCGCAGGATAGAAGCTAAAGCCGCCTCATCCTTTACCTCAACGAGGGCTTTTTTTAGTCTTAGATCATAGTCATTTTTTAAATAGCGTTGCTGAAGATCTCCGCTGCCGATAAGGTCGGATAATAGAGACGGGTTGCGGCTGCAGTTTTTGGCAACGAAATCACTAAATGCGAACACGCGGTGAAGCGCTTTTAAAATCTGCCGGTCTTTTGGAAAATCAACGCTATTTTTGGCACATGCTTGCTTGAACGCCTCCCACTTTCTTTCGAAATCCTGAACGAGTATGTCGGGAAGGTCTGTCATCTTTGGTCAAGTTTTATACAACAGCCAGTTTCGGTGCCAAAATCAATTGTGTTGCCAAGAAGCACTTCTTTTGGAGTGATGGAGTACTGGAGCAATGGAGTACTGGAAACACGAATGGGTGTGCAAAACATCAAATTTATTTTACAATACTCCAATACTCCACCACTCCATTACTCCATTTTGTACTACTTCATATATCCCCAATCCACCAGCCTTTTATAGGCATGCTGGGCGTACTTGCCCTGTTGTACCACCTGCAGATAGCGCTGGTATTCATTGGCCGCTGGCTTGATCTGATTCATGCCTTCCTGGCAATAGCCTTTAAAGAAGATGGTGTTCGGATTTCCGGGCAGCAGCAGTTCATAGGCGTTAAATTCTTCATAGGCACCCTCGAAATCCTTTAGCTGGATTTTGGAAAAGCCGCTGAGGTGATAGGCCTGGGCTTCTTTAGGATAGGCTTTTTGGGCCATCTCGGCGTACTGGCGTCCGACCGCATATTTTTTCTGGGCAAGGTTGCCGATTGACATCATGCACAGGGCAACATAATCGTCGGGTGCTTGTTTCAACGCCTGATGGAAATGACTACTGGCGGCATCGTATTTGCGTTGAGCCAGTTCTTTTTGCCCTTTTTCAATCTCTTCGATCGCCCCTTTTTGGGATCGTAAACGGGCCGTATGGTCCATGTAGCGATCGCGATATAACGGCCCATTAAGAGAAGACCTATATTTTGTATTTGCCATTTGGACCGCTGTATTGTAACGCTCCTCACTCATCGGATGGGTGGCAAACAATAGCTCGACGGAACTGGTTTTATGTTTTGACATGCTGTTTAGCATGTCCATCAAGCCGACAAACCCCTCGGATCCATAGTCGGCACCGACCATATATTCCATGCCCAGGGCATCGGCCTCGCGTTCGTTATCCCGGCTGTAAGATGCCAGCAATGCACCGGCTCCGATCTGGCCCAGCTGGCCTGCCAGGTCGCCCAACGCCGCGCTCTGGGTGCCGGCCAGCACCGAAATTCCACCGACGAGCGCCTGGGTAAGCTGGCCTTTTGACATCTGTTCAGCTGAGTGCCGGGCGTTTACATGACCCAGCTCATGGCCCAGCAGGGCGGCCAGTTCGGCTTCGTTGCCCAGTGAGAGCATAATGCCGCGGGTGGCGGCAATGCTGCCGCCGGGAAACGCATAGGCGTTGATATAGGTGGCGTTTACCACCCGAAACGAATAGGGCATATGGGGTCGATGGGATGATGCCGCCATCTTGTTTCCGACCTGATTGACATAGCGATTTAATTCGCTGTCCTGCACCGGCCCGAAATCAGTGGAAAATTGAAGTGGTGAGTACTGCCGGTCGATTTGAATTTCGGTGTCTTCGGATACCAGCATAAATTGTTTTTTACCGGTCACCGGATCCGTGGCGCATCCGAACACATAGCCGGCAGCGGCCATCGATGATAGCCACATGAATTCACGTCGGGTCAGACCGCACTTCTTTTTTTGTGTTAAAGGATTGTTTGGCATACAATCTCCCTTTTCTGGTGTCAGCCTTCAACGTTCAGAAGACAGCAGTCAGAAAACAGAGAACAGAAAACAGAAGTCAGATAAAGTGACGTATCCTTCAGCTTTTACCATCTGTTTCCTGCCATCTGACTTCTGTCTTCTGTTTGCTGACACCTGACATCCGAAACCTCAGTTATGATGATTGATTATTTGGAATCTCCAGTTTCGGGTGTAATCATTTTGTAGGCTTCAAGCAAACGCTTTCCCAGGGTGGCGGCAAGTTGTTTGAAGAAAATAATGCCATTGTCGGGATCTGCTTCTAAAATTTTGGATAATTTATCACTGTTGGTTTTCAGTAATTTGGTCGGTTCGATACATTCTGCCGATGCCGAGTAAACATCTCCCCCGATAAGACTGGACCATCCAAAAGCTTCCCCATTGCGGGCTGCATTATAAACCACATGTTTCGGCTTTCCTATACTTAATTTTACGCATCCATGGAGCAAAATAAAAAAGAATTTTGCCGGATCTTTTTCGCTGAAAAGCACTTCGCCTTTCTGATAGGAAGACATTTCTGAAATGTCCATGAATTTTTTTACAAAATCCATACTCGTTCCTGTAAAAAGCGCTGACTGCTTGATATACATGGCCGTTCCTATCCGGGTATTGTTGTGATTATAAATTTTGGCTTATATTTTCTCCTGAAACAAAAACTTATGTCCATATTGACTCATTAAGTTTTGGGAAGATTCGGCAATCAGATGAATCAAAAATTGGAAGCCACAAGAAGCGCAGATTAGGGCGTCAGTTAATCATATATAAAATAAAGTCACCCGGTTGTCAAAATAATATCGTTTTGGCGATTTTCGCCTTAATTCTTACAATTTTGTAAAATTCCTCCGCTTTCTATTACATTAATGTATGTTTAATGCCGGTTGTTTTTTTAAATGATTCATAGGCTCAATGATTATAGGGACTTGCGGTGCTTACCGCTCTGGCACGGTCATTGCTGAAGAATTGATATCGATAATTTGCATTTTGGATTAATCGTTGATATAAATCAATTTTTTGTTTTTCAAATTTTGTTTATATGATATAAGCGATTGAAAACTAAACGTATTGTATCTGGAAGGAGGCTTTAATTTAAACCTAAAAGGAGCGAGATACAACATTTAGCATTTCCCGCAGGGGAACAATGAAAGATGTTGGTTGGCATTATAACGCATTACTATTGAATGCCGTCTTTGATTCGGGAACCATTCCAATATGATGCCCCGCATGTTTTGCAGCCGGCCTGATGATTCTCGAAGATGATGTCCGGGCCCGCACGACTCCTCCGATAACCTCCCATAAAGATTCTGATTATGAATTTCTTGACACCCATAATTTGCAGTACATCCTGCCTCAAGCGATATCCGAACTGATCTGATCTACATTGCTGCCGCCTGCCGTTTCCATCGCAATGGAGGTTGCACCATTGTCAGTTGTTGCCCCAGCAGGATTTTTTCGCTTTAATTTTATACTGAAGAAGGAGAACAATTACCATGTGTCGCTTATTTGCCATCACGAGCCAGGAGCCATTATCCCCGATGGTCGCTCTGGAAGCGCTTGATGTTATGCGCGAAGGTCATGATTGTTCCGGCGTAGGAATTTTTCTGCGTGATCTTGCAGGCCCCTTTGAGGACATGAAGGATGCCCCTATTCTATCGGGAATTTTCAGCGATAAAGGGTTAAAGCGTCTGGACACGTTTATGATGGATATCGGCTTTATGACCAAATATAAAATCTCGGTTAAATTACCCAAGAAACCCCCTCCCGGTGTTCCCAAACGGGATGTATATCTGATTCGGGCCTATGAATACCCGGAAGAATGGGAGAATCTCAGCCAGGCGGAACTCTATGATCAACTTCTTAAAATTCGCCTTCAGCTCAGGGCCATGGGGGAGGAAAAAAATGATATGATTGTTTTTTCCTTCTGGCCGGATGTGATCATGATCAAGGAAATCGGAGACCCGCTGCTGGTTGCCCATCATCTGAATCTGGACCGCAAAGAGCTTTTTGCCAGAGTGATTATGGCCCAGGGGCGGCAAAACACCAATTATGCCATTACGCTGTATGCCTGTCACCCGTTTTTCATTCAGGGGTATTCAACCATGACCAACGGAGAAAATACGGCATTTGTTCCGATCCGTTCATTTTTGGAGTCCAGAGGAATTCCGGGCTATTCCGGCTATCAATCGGACTCAGAGGTGTTTACCCACATCCTGCATTATGCGGTTTCCAAACTCGGGCTTGGAATTGAAACTTACAAGCATGTTATTACACCGCTCCAGGACAAGGATTTAATAGACCATCCCAACAGTAATTTTTTAATGAATCTCAAACAAACCTGCCGGCCGCTGATTATTGATGGGCCCAACTGTGTCATCGGCTGCCTTCCGGACCACAGTGTGTTCATGGTGCAGGATCGTAAGAAGCTGCGACCCGGTGTTGTCGGCGGAAAGCCCGGTGTCTATGCGTTTTCTTCAGAAATCTGCGGCCTGGATGCCGCCATTCCAAACCGGGATAAAAGCAAGGATTTTCAACCCATGCATCTGGACACGGCGCTTGTCGGTCCGGGGCGTCAGGAGGTTACGTTATGGAGCCAGAAAGACCCATTACCCCTTCCACACTGAGTGTCAAAGACCTACCGTGGCAGATTCTATGGGATAAAGAAAGATGCACCCTTTGCGGCAAATGCACGGCCGTATGCCCGGTAAATGCGATTGAGCTGGGGGTATTTCGCAAGCGGCTGCTCGAGCCACCGACGGACCTGGCGCAAGCTCCGGCGATGACCTATAAAAGTTATTACGGCATCCGGCAAAAAACAGACCCGGCTTACCGCTGTATCGGTTGCGCCATGTGTACGATGGTTTGCCCCAATGACTGCATCGTTCCCTGTCGGAGCGATGAAGCCGATAAACTCAAATTTCACATTGACCAGGGCGGCCAGCCCCGCAGACGGGGCGGACGTCGCAATGTGACCGGCGGTATTCTCGATCAGCTAAAATTCATTCGCATCTCGATGTTGACAGATCCGGCGCTGGATGCCGGTCGCCATGAGTTTGAACTGCGCTCTTTGCTCGGACGCGTTTTGCCGCCCGAAGACAATCTTAAATTTTTAAGCGTAAACGGTTGGATTCCACCGGTTCGCGAAATCTATCCGTTGATTATCGGTGCCATGTCTTTCGGGGCCCTTTCACCCAATATGTGGGAAGGATTGCAGATGGGTGTAGCCTATTTAAACGAAGAACTGGGTATGCCGGTGCGGATTTGTACCGGTGAGGGCGGATGTCCGCCGCGGCTGTTGCGGTCCCGGTTCTTAAAATATGTCATCCTGCAGATCGCCAGCGGCTATTTCGGCTGGGATGAGATTATTCACGCCATCCCGGAAATGAAAGAAGATCCCTGTGCCATCGAGATCAAGTATGGCCAGGGCGCCAAACCCGGTGATGGCGGGCTGCTGATGTGGTACAAAGTCAACAAGCTGATTGCCGCCATCCGGGGCGTGCCCGCCGGGGTGAGCCTGCCGAGCCCGCCCACCCACCAGACGAAATACTCCATCGAAGAATCGGTGGCCAAAATGATCCAGTCCATGTACATGGCCTGGGGCTTTCGCGTGCCGGTGTACCCGAAAATTTCGGGCACCTCGACGGCTATGGCGGTCTTAAACAACCTGACACGCAACCCTTACGCAGCCGGACTGGCGATTGACGGTGAGGATGGCGGGACAGGAGCGGCGTATAATGTTTCCATGAACCACATGGGCCACCCCATCGCGAGCAACATCCGCGACGGCTATTTAACCCTGGTGGAATTGGGTATGCAAAATCAGCTGCCGTTGCTGGCCGGTGGTGGCGTCGGCAAAAACGGGAATCTGGCCGCCAATGCTGCCGCTCTTATCATGCTGGGCGCCAGTGGTGTGCAAATCGGCAAGTACGTCATGCAGGCTGCCGCCGGGTGTCTGGGTTCTGAATCCGACCGCTGCAATATTTGCAACATCGGCCTTTGTCCCAAAGGAATAACATCCCAGGACCCGCGCCTGTATCGGCGCCTTGACGTTGAGCAGGTCGCACAACGGTTGGTCGATCTTTATTTAAGCTTTGATACCGAACTTAAAAAAATAGTCGCGCCGCTGGGGCGGTCCACATCGTTGCCCATCGGCATGTCCGATGCGCTGGGCATCAATGATCCCAATGTGGCGGAGCGGTTGAAAATTAAATATGTTGTTTAATTTGGAGACCCTAAATGGATAACCAAGCCAGTGTTAACAAAAAACCACCCCAGGTGATTTCGGGCAAATTCAGCGGAGAGCGGCTGGAATCAAGGGTACTTGAGGAGCAGATTCAAGAGGCGATTGCCCGGGGGCAGCGTTCCATAGAAGTTCGTGCCTTCGGCCAGCATGGTATTGGCGGCCGACTCTGGCGCACGGCAAATGAACCGGTATATATCAAAATAACCGGCCATCCAGGGCAGCGTGTGGGATCAATGGGATTTCCCAACACCGTTATTGAAGTTTTAGGCCCGGCTTCAGATGATGTGGGATGGCTCAATGCCGGTGCGGAGATTGTCATTCATGGCAATGCCGGCAATGGTTGCGCCAATGCCATGGCGCAGGGGAAAATTTTTATTACCGGTAACATCGGTGCCCGCGGCATGACCATGACCAAACATAATCCGCGTTTTGCGCCGCCCGAGCTCTGGGTGATGGGTTCCGCCGGTGATTACTTCGGTGAATTTATGGCCGGCGGCATCGCCGTCATTTGCGGACACGAGCCTCAGAATCCCGCTAATATTCTGGGGTATCGACCGCTTGTCGGAATGGTCGGTGGGAAGGTGTTCTTCCGGGGACCCCATGCCGGCTTCAGCCAGACCGATGCGAAACTGATTCCCATTAAAGACGATGACTGGAACTGGCTAACGGAGAATTTAAAAGCTTTCCTGCGGCGAGTTGACCGATCCGAACTTATTAAAACGTTTTCCGACAAGGAGCAATGGCAGCTTTTAGTGGCGCGAACGCCCCAGGAAAAGGTTTCCAGAGCGATGCGATCCATGAATTCATTCCGGGTGGATATATGGGAATCGGAACTGGGGCAGGGAGGGCTAATCGGCGATCTCACCAATCTGGATCGAAGTCCGGTTCCCCTGATTACCAGCGGCTTTCTGCGGCGATTCGTTCCGGTTTGGGAAAACCGCAAATACGCAGCACCCTGTGAAGCCACCTGCCCGACCGGCATCCCCGTTCAGGAAAGATGGCGCTTGATCCGTGAAGGGCGCGTAGATGAAGCCGTCGATCTGGCCCTGAGCTATACGCCTTTTCCGGCATCGATTTGCGGATATCTGTGTCCCAACCTGTGCATGCAGTCCTGTACAAGGCAAATCTCAGCCATGGCACCGGTCGATGTCACCCAGCTGGGTCAGGCCAGCATCATGGCCAAACTGCCCGATCTGCCGCCGGAAAGCGATAAAAAGATCGCCGTCATCGGTGGGGGTCCGGCAGGAATTTCAGTGGCCTGGCAGTTGCGCCGGCACGGGCATCAGGTCACGATTTACGAGGTGGCAGCGTTAGGTGGTAAAATCACCCGGGTAATTCCTGAGAGCCGCATCCCCAAAAAAGTGATCACCAAAGAGATGAAACGGGTCAAAGAGGTAATTCCCCAGGTAAACCTCCAGCAGCCCCTGGGCCCGAAAGACATCACGCAGCTCAAAAAAGATTTTGACTTTGTTGTCATTGCGACCGGCGCACAGAAACCGAGAACCCTTCCGATACCGGGCAATGAAATGACTATCACGGCTCTTGATTTTCTGACGGCAGCCAAGCAGAACAAAACCAAGGTCGGCAAAAATGTGGTTATCATCGGAGCCGGCAATGTTGGATGCGATGCGGCGGCTGAAGCCCATCGCCTGGGTGCCCGGAAAATTACCCTGCTGGATATTCAGGAGCCGGCGTCTTTCGGCCAAGAAAGAGAAGCGGCCGAGGCGGTGGGAGCTGAATTTATGTGGCCTGTATATACCCAGGAAATTACGAAATCCGGCGTGAAATTGACTACAGGTGAAGCGCTGCCTGCCGATACGGTCATTGTTTCCATTGGCGATGTGCCGGATCTTGAGTTTATTCCCGATAGTGTTGTCACCGAAAATGGTTTTGTTAAGGTGAACGACACCTACCAGACGTCCGACCCACAGATCTTTGCCATCGGCGATGTGGTTCAGCCGGGGTTGCTGACCGAAGCCATCGGGTCGGGCCGAATTGTCGCCCGTACGATTTGCGATATGCTGGAGGGCAAAACACCGGCTTTTGACAAGCGTGCCATGATTGATCGCCAGCGCGTGACGCTGGAATATTTTGATCCCCGGATTACCGAATTTGCTGATCTGGATCATTGCGGTTCGCAATGCTCATCCTGCGGTGCCTGCAGGGACTGCGGCATCTGTGTCTCCATCTGCCCGGCTTCTGCCATCAGCAGAAAAGATCTGGAAAATAACGACTATGAATATGTCGTGGATGAAAACCTTTGCATTGGATGTGGCTTCTGTGCCGGTGCCTGCCCGTGCGGGGTGTGGGATCTGGTCGAAAACACGCCTATCGAATAAGCAATCGGGAGCGGGCACGGGAATTTTGAAGATAGATAACATTTAGGATAATGGCATAGCGCATGGCGCATAGAGCATAGGGTTAAGAGCTAAGTAAAAGCAGGTTTTTTACGCTATGCGCCGTGCACTATGCGCTTTGCATTTTTGTTAAAATTGATTAAGATCAATACAAAATAAACTGACAAAAATCCTGATTTCAAGATACGGACGACTTATGGATGCATTACTCGCATTGGAGGACGGTCGCACCTTTCCCTGCCGGTCATTTACCGGAAAGGGAGAAGCGTCGGGTGAAGTTGTATTCAACACCGCCATGACCGGTTATCAGGAAGTCCTGACCGACCCTTCCTACAGCGGGCAAATGGTCGTTATGACCTATCCGCTCATTGGAAACTACGGGGTCAACATTGAAGATATTGAATCCAGCCGCATACAGGTTGCAGCTTTCTTAATTAAAGAGTATCAGGGCTACCCCAGTAATTTTCGGTCGACGTCAACCCTGGCGGACTATCTGAAAAACCAGGGCATACTGGGCGTTGAAGGTCTGGATACGCGGGCCATTACGCGACATATTCGTAATGCCGGCGCCATGCGGGCAGTTGTTTCCACGAACGATTTAACACCGGCGGCTGCGGTGAAAAGGGCCAATGAAATTCCGAAAATGACGGGCTTAAACCTGGCCAAGGTGGTGACGACGCCGGATCCCTTTTATTGGGAGAACGGCAGACCGCAATTTTTTAATCCCGGCAGCCGTCCCCTGGATAAAAGCATCTGGCAACATCGCGGGGTAAAACGGTCGGTGATTGCATTCGATTTCGGCATCAAATTTAATATCCTGAGGCTACTTGAACTGGCCGGTTTTGAACTGGTGGTGGTGCCGTCGGCCACAACCGCCGAAACCATTGAAGCCATGGCACCGGACGGCATATTTCTTTCAAACGGTCCGGGCGATCCCGAACCGGTTAGCGATGCAATTGAAACGATCCGTTCGTTATTGGACTACCGGCCCATTTTCGGTATCTGCCTCGGCCACCAACTCCTCGGCCTGGCGCTGGGGGCCAAAACTTTTAAGTTGAAATTCGGCCACCGGGGTGCTAATCAACCGGTCAAAAATTTTCGATCCGGGAAGGTCGAAATTACCTCCCAGAACCATGGATTTGCAGTTGATACGGAATCACTTCAGGGAAATGATGTTGAAATTACCCACATCAACTTAAATGACAATACCCTGGAGGGATTTCGGCACCGCAAATACCCGGTATTTTCGGTGCAATACCATCCTGAAGCATCTCCAGGTCCGCATGATGCACGCTATCTCTTTGATGAGTTTAAAGAATTAATGAAATAAGGCATTAAAGATCGTCTCCGACTACGGCGGAGACTAGAGGAGCGGCCCGTCGGCCTTGAGGAGCGTTCCTTCGGAACTTTAGGTTTATAAGCCTAAAGCGTAGCGCTCCTTAAACGAAGTGATCCTCAAGCGCAGCGCTCCTTTGGCTGCGAACGAAGTGAGCATAGATGCCCAAACGAACAGACATCCATCGGATCTTAATCATCGGTGCCGGCCCGATAATCATCAGTCAGGCGTGCGAGTTCGACTATTCCGGTACCCAGGCATGTAAAGCACTTAAAGAAGAAGGCTTCGAAGTCATCCTGGTGAACTCCAATCCGGCCACCATCATGACCGATCCGGAGACGGCCGATCGAACCTATATTGAACCGGTTACACCCGAAGCGGTGGCGATGATTATTGAACGGGAAAAACCGGATGCCTTGCTGCCGACCCTTGGCGGGCAAACCGGTTTGAATACGGCAATCGAAGTCGACAAAGCCGGGGTTCTGGATAAATTCAAAGTTGAAATGATCGGTGCCTCCACGCCTGCTATAAAAAAGGCGGAAGACCGTGATCTTTTTCGTAAGGCCATGGCCAATATCGGGTTGCGAATTCCCAACAGTGGGATCGCCCATACCATGGGTGAGGTCCGCAAAATTGCCGAAAATATCGGGTTTCCCATCATCGTGCGCCCCGGATTTACCCTCGGTGGCACCGGCGGCGGTGTGGCTTATAATTCCGATGATCTTTACAAGCTTTCCCGGGCCGGTCTGGATGCCAGCCTGATCGGGCAGGTGATGCTTGAAGAATCGGTAATGGGCTGGAAAGAGTATGAATTGGAGGTCATGCGGGATAAACAGGATAATGTCGTCATCATCTGTTCCATCGAAAACATGGATCCAATGGGGATTCACACCGGAGACAGCATCACCGTGGCCCCGGCGCAAACCCTCAGTGATAAAGAATACCAGATCATGCGCAATGCGTCCATTGCGATTATGCGGGAAATCGGGGTGGACACCGGCGGCTCAAATGTTCAATTTGCCGTCAATCCCGAGGATGGAGAGATGGTGGTAATTGAAATGAATCCCAGGGTATCGCGCAGTTCTGCCCTGGCTTCCAAAGCCACCGGATTTCCGATTGCCAAAATTGCAGCCAAACTGGCGGTCGGATATACGCTGGATGAAATTTCCAATGATATTACCGGTGAGACCCTGGCTTCTTTTGAGCCGACTCTGGATTACTGTGTGGTCAAGGTTCCGCGCTGGACGTTTGAAAAGTTTCCCGAGACCCCCGATTTTTTGACCACTTCGATGAAGTCGGTGGGCGAAACCATGGCCATCGGTCGGACCTTTAAAGAAGCCCTTCAAAAGGGTTTACGTTCCCTTGAGATCGGCCGTTACGGATTGGGCGCCGACGGCAAAGATCTTTCCAAGAGCCAGACCGTCAAAAACAGTTTGCCCTCCAGAACCGAAATCGAGCAAAAACTGGCGTCGCCCAACTCGCAGCGTATATTTTACCTGCGCTATGCCCTATTGCAGGGAATGTCCGTTGAATCGATTTATAAATTAAGCGGAATCGATCCCTGGTTTATACATCAACTCAAACAGATTGTGGCGCTGGAGCTTGAAATTCAAAAAGCCGGTAAAAACATGTCGGATGCCCTTTTGAAACAGGCTAAGGCGTGGGGCTTTTCTGACGTTCAGCTGGCGTATTTAACCAACGTGAGTGAGGCGGACATTAAAAAACGGCGCACCGGTATAGGACTGCGTCCGGTATATAAGCTGGTGGACACCTGTGCGGCGGAATTTGAAGCGGCAACCCCGTATTATTATTCAACCTACGAGCTGGAAAATGAAGCCCGGGTTTCAAATCGCAAAAAAGTGATGATTCTCGGGGGCGGGCCCAACCGTATCGGCCAGGGAATCGAATTTGACTACTGTTGCGTACATGCATCTTTTGCTTTGCGCGAAGAGGGCATTGAAAGCATCATGGTCAACAGCAACCCGGAGACCGTCAGTACAGATTATGACACTTCCGATAAATTGTATTTTGAACCCCTGACCAAAGAAGATGTGCTCCACATTGTGGAAACCGAAAAGCCGATGGGGGTCATCGTTCAATTCGGGGGCCAGACGCCGCTAAATCTATCCGTGGGGCTGCACGCCGCCGGGGTTCCGATTCTGGGCACCCAGCCCGAAAGCATTGACCGTGCCGAAGACCGCAAGCTATTTCAGGCCATGCTCAATAAGCTCGAACTGGTTCAGCCGGCCAACGGCACGGCCTTAACCGTAGAAGAGGCCGTGCATGTTGGAGAGGCCATCGGTTACCCGGTGGTTGTGCGACCCTCTTACGTGCTGGGCGGACGGGCCATGAAAATCGTTTATGATCAAGCCGCACTTGAAAATTTCACCCACCTGGCGATTGAAGCTTCACCTGATCATCCGGTATTGATCGATAAATTCGTGGAGGATGCTTTTGAATTTGACGTGGATGCCATCTGCGATGGGCGCGCCACGATTATCGGGGGTATTATGGAGCATATCGAAGAGGCCGGGGTGCATTCCGGGGATTCCGCCTGTGTTCTGCCGCCGGTCAACATCGAACCGCGGTTTATCGAACAAATGACCCAGGCCACCAAAGCCATGGCGGCTGAATTGAATGTGGTCGGTTTGATGAATGTCCAGTATGCGTTAAAGGACGACCAGCTGTACGTGCTGGAAGTCAATCCGAGAGCATCGCGGACCATCCCGTTTGTCAGCAAGGCGACCGGTGTACCTTTGGCCAAGCTGGCGACCAAAGTGATGCTCGGCCGTACCTTGCAGGAACTGGGCCTGACCTCCGAAATTGTTCCCGTGCACATATCGGTCAAAGAAGCGGTGCTGCCGTTTGATCGCTTCCCGGATGTGGATATTTTACTCGGCCCTGAGATGAAATCCACCGGGGAGGTGATGGGAATCGGCACGGATTTCGGGTCCGCATATGCCAAGGCTCAACTGGGGGCCGGTCAAAACCTGCCGACGACGGGGACGGTTTTTATCAGCGTGATCGACAATGATAAAGAAACGGTCCTGCCCGTGGCCGCCAAATTTCGCGATGCGGGTTTTAAGATTATGGCCACCCATGGCACATCTAAATTTTTAGCAGAACACGGTATTGCCAATAAACGCGTGAATAAAGTTTCCGTGGGGCGGCCCCACGTTGTTGACGCGATAAAAAATGCGGAGATCCAACTGGTAATTAATACATCGGTCGGTGGCGAAACCCGGCGAGACGGATATTATATCCGGCGAAATTCCCTGCGGTATAAGATTCCCTACGCCACGACCACTGCGGGCGGAATGGCGATTTACAAAGCGATCGAAAGGCTGAGGGGAAAAAAGCTGAATGTAAAGACCCTGCAGGAATATAATTCTGAAACTTAAAGGGCTGCATTAAAAATGTCTATATTGAAGGATAAAGTTACCCGTGTCGACGATGAAAAGCCGCGGGAAGCCTGCGGCGTTTTTGGAATATATGATCATCCCGAAGCGGCGGCCCTGACTTATTTTGGCCTCTATGCGCTGCAACACCGGGGCCAGGAAAGTGCCGGCATTGCCGTCGCCAGGGATATGCAGATTATAGAGCACAAAGGCATGGGGTTGGTACCGGATGTTTTCGACATGGATCAACTGGACCAGCTGGGCGGCGGAAGCGCCGTGGGGCATGTACGCTATTCGACAACCGGCAGCTCCATATTGACCAATGCCCAACCGTTTCGGGTTCACCACCGCAAGAAATCTTATGCGGTTGCTCACAACGGGAATATTACCAATGCCTATATTCTTAAAAATGAACTCGAGCAGGCCGGCTCCATCTTTCAGTCCACGATGGACAGCGAAATCTTTTTGCATCTTTTTGTCAAAAACCTGAAGTCCGGGTTTGAACAGGCGCTGGTTGAAACGGTGTCGAAGCTGGAAGGGGCGTTTTCCTTTATCATGTTAACCAGCAAGGGTGAAGTCATCGGCGTGAAAGACCCGCAGGGTTTTCGGCCCCTCTGCCTGGGCAAACTCAACGGCCATTATGTCCTGGCATCTGAGACCTGCGCTTTTGATCTGGTGGAAGCTGAATTTATCCGTGAAATCGACCCCGGGGAAATTGTCATTATCGGTGAAGACGGAATTAAAAGCATTCAAACCCCGGCGGCCCCGAACCGGGCGTTTTGTATCTTTGAGTTAATTTACTTTGCGCGACCGGATAGCACGATTTACGGTCAAAATGTCTATCTAACACGCAAGGCCCATGGACGGCGCCTGGCGCAGGAAGCGCCCGTAGATGCCGATCTGGTGATGCCGTTTCCGGATTCCGGCACTTATGCCGCCCTGGGTTATCATGAAGAATCCGGTATCCCGTTTGAGATGGGAATGATTCGAAATCACTATGTCGGCCGCACCTTTATTCAGCCCACGCAGAGCATGCGCGATTTCGGCGTGCGGATTAAACTGAATCCGGTCAAAGAAATCCTCAAGGGCAAAGATCTGATTATTATTGAAGACTCCATCATCAGAGGTACAACCATTAAAACGAGGGTAAAATCCCTGCGCAAACTGGGCGTCAGGCGCGTGCACATGCGGGTTGCCGGTCCGCCGCATCGGTTTCCGTGTCATTACGGTATTGATTTTTCCACCCGCGGCGAACTGATTGCGGCCCGTAAATCGGTGGAAGCGCTCAGGGATTACTTAGGTCTTGACTCTCTACACTATCTCAGTATCGAAGGATTGTTACAGTCAACCGGAATCGAAAATCCGGAGCATCATTTTTGCAAAGCCTGTTTCGACGGCTGTTATCCGGTGAGTTTTGATGAGATGGTGTCCAAGGATTGCCTGGAAATCACCTGCTAATTTTCAACTATCAGGTGTCAGTGTTTAAAGGTTCCGGGTTCAGAGGTTCAGGGTTAAAATAACCTTGAACGCTGAACCTTGAACTTTTGAACCCGCTAGCGGACACCCGAAACCGAATATCCGGAAATTAAATCATCGGAACATATAAAGGAATATATAATAATTAAAATAACTTATAAATTCCTCCTTGCCCTTTTGGAGTGCGCGGTATAAAATTAGATATGTTGTACCGATTTTGATCGAAAAAAGCCGAATCCGCACGGAGGAATGCATGCTTGAATCCAGATACCTGAAAGATAATATTGAAAATATTCAAAAATTAATGACTATTCCAGCGCTTAAGAATTTTGAAACCAAGAGCTTGGGGAAGCTGTTGCGGCTCAGCAAAATCCGAGAATACGAGGACGGCGAACGGATAATCAAAGAAGGTGATGATGATCCCTGGCTTTATTTTCTGCTTTCCGGCAAAATACGAATTACCAAAGAAGGGCTGGAAATCGGCACCCTTAACTTGGAGGGTGAAATTTTTGGTGAGATGCGTGTTATCGATAGCCTGAACCGCTCGGCATCCGTCTATGCTATCGGGAAAACAATGTGTTTGGCCGTCGACACATCCGCAAAAAGAAGAATATCAGTTGGCAGTACCCAAGATGAAAAATTGGATTTTTTGTTATTACTTTACCGTATTTTTGCCGAGTTCATGTCCATTCGATTACGCGCCACTAACGAAGAACTGATTGCGGCCAAAAAGAAAGTCAGACGCTTGATTGAAAAAATATGACCGCCGGAAAAACCGTAGCTTTTTCGAAAAACTCCTCCAATCTTTTTTTTCATATTCTAACGAAATGCAACCTCAGATGCCGGCATTGTTACATTAATCCCCAACAGCAAGGGGAAAAAAATTTACCCCTCACGGCCATCAAGGCCTGGCTGGATGAATTTGTTTCAACCAGCGCCACTACCAATGTCATATTCCTGGGGGGTGAGCCTACCCTTCATCCGGATTTGGCCGCGACCATTAAATATGCGAAGAACCGGGGCTTCGCTTCTATTACAGTTGATACCAACGGCTACCTGTTTCATGATATCCTTTCCAAAGTCAGTCCCCAGGAAGTGGACTTTTTCAGTTTCAGCCTGGATGGTGCTACCCGCAAAACCAACGATTGGATTCGCGGCCAAGGGTCTTACGATATCTGTAAAGAAGGTATTCAAAAAGCAATTGATAAAGGCTTTGCAGCCAGCCTGATTTACACGGTCAGTACGATGAACATCCATGAACTTGAATTGATGCCGCCGCTAATAAAAAAATTGGGGGTCGACAGGTTTTTTATTCAAGTCATCGGACTGCGGGGAAAAGTTGCCTTAGCCGGACGAACCGCAGATTCAAAAGATACGCTGCAGGTATCAAGATCCAAATGGCTGGACGTCATTCCAGCAGTCGCTCGAAAAATAGCCGAGCTTGGTGTAACCGTCAGCTATCCGAAGGTTTTTTTGGAACCTGACGAAAGATTCGAGTGTGCCGGTCAGGTCGCTCAGAATTATTTCATCTTCCCGAACGGCAGAGTCTATCGATGCCCCCTTTGCGAGGACCATCCCATTCACAGCCTGATGTTTAAAGACGATAAGCTGGTCCCGAACAAAAACCTAAATGAGAGCGATTTGTTTAATCTGAATATCGCCGAGGGCTGTGTGATGAACAAACTGATTCAGCCTCAAAATTTAAGTTATACGATCGGGGGTGTACCGGAGTATAAGATTGCGTGTTGTCTGCTCAAGGAAGAAGTTTCAGGATAAACAAGGTGTCAGGTGTCAGTGTTCGGGTTTCAGGGCTGCGAATTCTGACACCTGAAACCCTAAAAAATGGGAGACCATGCCCACCCTTAGACAGAAGATCATATTACTATTGAGTGAAGCGGAGATGAGTGCCTGGGAGATTTCCGGGGAGGTGGGGATTTCAGAAAAAGAGGTGTATGCGCATCTGGCGCACATCGCCCGTTCGGTTGCTTCTCAAGATAAAAAAGTGGCGATTATTCCTGCAATCTGCCTGGTGTGTGGGTATATGTTTGAAGATCGCAAGCGCTTTACACGTCCCGGCCGCTGTCCGCAATGCAAAAAATCCCACATTCAAAGACCGCGATTCCGCATCAGTTAAGGTCATTACAGACTTGGCATTTTTTACTACGCTGCGAGGTAGTCTCAATTAAAAAAGGCTCACGGTTTATACCACAATGGTTTCAGGTGTCAGAATTGACAGAACGCAAACCTCTCCGGGTCAGATGCTGAACACTGAAACCTGACACCTGAAACCTATTCTTTTTTAGTCCATTTACCGCTGTTATCCTGCACCCATTCGCCCTTATTGGCGTTTTTGGCAATTTGCAGAGCGCGACGCTTGCCGACAAGTTCGGCTGTCGTACCCTGCTGCTTGGCAATCGCCGCGTATACGGTTTGGCGGTCCTCATTTTCGGCGGCAACGACATCGGCTTTTTCCCTTTTTGCGCCGATAAATTCCAGAAAGCCCGCATTGTTTTCGCCCACAATGCCATTCGTTTTAAGCTCTATGATGACCGGCAGGCGCTGTTTCATTCTATCTTTAATGTCATCCGCGAATGCCGATATTCCCGCCGCAAAAGTTCCGATGATTACAATCGCAAGTATTTTTGTTAATCTTCGCTGTTTCATATAAGGCTCTCCTTGTCTTCACCTTGAAGCGTTAAGGTTTTATTCGGTAGTTGTCGAGCTGTCTTCAATTTTTTCTTTGGCCGCATCGATGTCTCCGAAGAAATTATCCAGGGCGCGGTCAACTTTAACGTTTACATCGATGGTGATATGAATCGGCTTGACTTCAACCGGCGCCACTTCGACTTTGTGCTGGGTGCAGCCGGCTGCGGTTAAAACCGCCAATGCACCGAGCAATATCAAAAAATTTTTTATCATGGGTTTACTCCCTGCTTTTTTGAATCATTTGAATGAGTTCTTTGTATTGCATAATTTTATTGAGCGGCAGTCTGAAATTGACATCCAGGCGGATACCCTGGAATGTCGAGCCCTGGACGTCAGCTTCTACTTTTGCAAATCCACCCATATCCTTTCGATAAACAAAGGGCAATGATTTGGCCGGTTTTCCGTCAAGCTGTAAATTTAGAAGCAGATCATCGCCTTCGGTTGTCAGATTGAGCCGCGCCCATTCGTAATCATAATCTTCCAGGGCTTTTCTGGCAAGCTCCATCTGAACATACTGCGGTGTATCCTCAGGGATACCAGCGGTTAAAATTTCAGTGTCCGTCATACGAATTTTACCGGTTTCACCGGGGGTGGTAAACAAGAAACCGTCCTGGAAGCTTAACTGGCCATTTTTATATCGAATTGGAATTTTGCCGTTAAGTTCTCCCCTGGCTTCTACGCTGGCGGCACCGAACTGTTCGAGCACCCTGGCCAGGTTTAAACGATCGCAATACAGAATCAGATTGTAATCCTGTATGCCTGACTTCAGGCGAATTGCGGGTGCGTCAACTTTTCCGTCACACCAATTAAAATGGCTCTTTTCGACAAGAACCGAACGGGGGGATTCGATTTGGAAATCTATTTCTCCGTTTTCGATGTTCATGTCACCGATTGACGCACGGGTAAATTTCAATTTCTGTTCGGGGGCGCTGCGCATTTTAAGCAGATCCGGAATCAAGAGTGCCATCTGGATGCCTTCCACCGTGATGTTATTTTTTCGGTGTCGCAAACTGGCATTGCTTAAACGCGATTCGGCTGCGGCGTGCAACCCCTCTTTTCCGATAACCAAATTGCCCTTTTCCAGTAATTTTCCTTCAAAAACAAATCCTTCGGCTGCCGGCAGAAATTTTCCTAAATCGATTTGAGGACCTGTTTCCGGATAAAAAAGCTCAAACTGAGCCCTGGTTTCAAAATCTTTAAGGTTTCCCAAACTGGATTCACCGGTAAATTTTGCAGACAATTCCGGAAATAAATGGTTCTTAAGTTCCCCGCTAAAAGTAATACCGGAAGCCGTTTGCTGTAATTCTGCATTAAGGGCTCCCAAATTTAGTTTTTGGTATCCGACGGCGGCAATCGAAACCCTGCCTTTGGTACCGGGATCGCCGACCGGAAATTTCAGGGGGATTGTGCCCTGTGCCTGTTTGAGTCTGAGGCCTCCCCGGGCGGTCTCAATATGGGTATTCGCAAACTGCACCAACGCCGTAGTCACCTGAGCCCCTGTTTTATCCCGCAGCAATTTTCCACCAACCGAAAGATTGTCTGCGCCGATTTTTATGGCGTTCAGTGTCATTGTGATGCCGGATAAATCTAAATCGATGGTCGATACACCATTTTTCGGTTTGCTCCGGGTCAGGTCTGTTTTGCCTGTAAAGACGAATTCCGGCACAAAAATGTCTACAAGCTCTGAGCGGATGCGGACATCGGCAAGGCGCAGTTCATATGCAGCCCTTACCTGATCATCAATTCCATTGGCGTTTAGACGCACGCTGGGAATTTTAGTGGTAAACCGGATTTGATCGTAATCAAAGGAGGTGGTTCTGGCGGCCTTTTGCCCGCGCGCCTGGCCGGTAAGGTTAAACTGCCATTTTCCAATGTTTTTAAAGCTGCCCGTGAATTTTGCGGGCAAGTCAAACGGCGCTTTAAATCTTAGCGGGGCTACCGGCTTTTCTGAGCCGGCCGAAGTTCCTAAAAACATGTTCAGATCTCCCGAGATCGTGTAGCCGTCCGGGGACGGCTGAACCGTTGCGGTCATATCGGAAACGCGTGCAGCTATCGGTCCTAATACCGCAAACTGCGATAGCGCGATATTCCATTTTCCCTGATCGGGTCCTTCGAAGTCGATTAGAAATGGGCTTATATTATCTGGATCATCTAAAGGGTTTTGGAATTGAAGGTTTTTGTAGGCGACATTAATGGCAAAACCTTTTAAGCGTCCGGAGATCGAAGAAACTGCAAAAGGCGCCAGCTGTATATCGGCGTTTGCCTCTAAGCCGGCCAATCCGGAGACGCTCAGCCCATTTACAGGTTTAAATAGGTCGGCAAATCGTTGCAGATCCAACTCTTTAGCGCTTAATTGAGATATGATCCGGTTTCGTTCTAAATCAATATGAGCTGAAATATGAACCGCCTGACCGCGTGGATAAAATCGAACGTTCGCTTTTAAATTGGGGGCGGCGTTTTCGTCCCGCACCAGATTCATTTCAAACGGGATGCGATATGTATCTTGATTCAGGACACAAACCAGTGTGCCGTTATTAATTTCAATCCATTGTGGAACATACGGGTATGGATGATCATCGGGCGCCTTTTTTTTAGTTTCCGCGGAATCGCGTTGGGCTAAAAATTTTTTTAAATCAAAGCCGCGAAGTCCGAATCGCCCGTTTTTCAATTCACCATAAAGTTCAACACCGCTGGCCGTGATTTTTCTAATTTTCTTCTGGGAGATTCCTGCGACCGAATAATCGATATGGATGGAACGAATCATCAGCGCAGGATCTTCAGGCGTTCCGATCCGCAATGACCCCAGGTCGGCACCGTCCAGATCCAACTCATGCAAATCCAGCGCAAGATCGGTAATTGCGGCATCTTTTTTTAGGGTGGAAATGATTCTGGATTCCAGAAAATCCGGTAGCAGATAGGAGGTCAGAAAAAGCAGACCGACAGCGAACAGGATAAGCAGCAAAAAGAAACTTATCGCATAAACTATTTGACGGTTGCGAGGCATTCGATGTCACTATAAAAGCGATTAAAACTTACGCAATCTATTAAATAATTTGCTTTCTCTTAACAATATAATCACCATAGACGAATCGCCATAATGGCCATACTTAAGACGTCTCCATAGCTGCTCGAGTTGACATGGCGCTATTTTTTTCTTTGAATAAAAGAGCTGCGGGTCATACCCGCTCCGATCGAATCGTATAAAATCGTTTTGGCGTGTTTCAGTCTTTCAAGGTTCTGGTTTACAGGATATCCCTGGATTTTATCCGGTTGCAGGGCGCCCCGCTGGAGGTCATAAGGTAGTCTTTGCATGCAAACGACAGAGCAGTTTCCGCGGACATGGATATTGGTTACCATTTTATCGGCGATGACCTCAGCGACGGTATTTTTTAAATCCTTTTGACCGCTTTTCAGAACCTGCTCGAGAGTTAGCGGAATCATGGCAAAATTGGCCTGATGTTCTATGAAGAGGTCAATGTCATCCATAGCCAGGTTGTTGGGGGACATCAAGGCATCCAAATGATATTTAGCCCCGCGGGTGGCATGCAGAAATACGCCTTTCCCATTCATTTTGCCGTACAGATCCTCTCTGACTTCAAACGGCATGACTTCTATATAGTCGGCGAAACAGCCGTGCGTCCGTGTCAGGGTGTCGACGATACCCCACCTGGGTCTGAGAAAAGATCCGCTATCGCCTTCGTGCAGTGCAAGCACGACATTATGGTCAGGAGCAAGGTAGGCCGAAGCAATGGTTTTGTATTTGCCTGAATTCACGTATGCGCTGGCGATCATGGCAACCTGATCTGGTTTTTGGTCAGGCGTCATAATGTCAAAAGCAAAGGAATTGACGTGTTGATCATAAAACGCCAGGGCATTCCGAAAGCGTTTAAATGTCCCTTTTTTAACCTCTTCCGGACAAAATTGCTTTACCAGATGATGTTGAACCCTGACGGCTGATGCCGGAACCCGGTGTTCGATTTTGCCCAGCTGATTGTCAATAATGATACCATCGATTTTATTATGGCCATTTATTTTTAACAGCTCGGTTGCAATGCCGCGCGCAAAGTCATCACCGGCGTTGAATTTTGCCTTTGCGGTTATTGCGCCGGTCCCGGCCCTTGATACAGACGCTTTGGTTTCCAGCACGGTGGCCAGGGCATCATCGCCAAAGATGATATTGGCTGTGTCGTCTGGCGGGAAGACCTTGGCGCGATGCACATTTTCGGCACCGACAATGATCGTCAGATCCCCCGGCTGCAAGATGCCGGCCAGCGACATCATAAATACGAGCTCAACGGACACATTAAAACCCGGGCAGCCGGCGTATAAATCGAGCACCATTGCATCCGGGCAATCGCTTTGAACGAGTTTAAAAGGATGCCGGACAAGGGGTCCCGGGTCGAATTTGTCTTCACCAATATTGGTAGCCGCGATGATCAACTTGATGCGGGAGGGGTCGATACGGGTTGTTTGCAGCAGATCTTTAAAAGCCAGGACACCGATTCGTTCATCATGCGTTGCGGCCATTCTTGTTCGAACGCCGATGCGCTCCTCGATGGTTTCATTGTTGACCGGTATCCCGCCTTTAAATGTCAATCCTTTATTTTCATAAATGGAATTGTCGACCAGGGTACCCCCGTTCCAGGCGCCCTGGGCAATTATTTCCAAAACCGTATCCGCCATCAAAGCTATCCCCTTTTACAAAAATGACTAAAGTGACTAAAGTGATCTAAAGTGCCTAAAGTTTAAGTGTCGCTACGCTCCATCTTTTTAATGAAATGGATAGAATTCCTCAACTTTAGTCACTTCCTTTTATGGGTACATAGAATTGGAACAGAACATCACCTTTAGCTGCTATACGTTAAAACGGAACTGGATAACATCACCGTCCTGTACCTCGTAGGTTTTACCTTCCAATCTCACGGTTCCCCGCTTTTTGGCTTCGGTATAACTGCCCGCATTCATCAAGTCTTGAAAAGAAATTACCTCGGCCCGGATAAATCCTCTTTTCATGTCTGAATGAATGACGTCTGCAGCATCTATCGCCGGGGTTTTCTTTTTTATGGTCCATGCGCGGACTTCGTTACTGATGACGGTAAAAAAAGATATCAGCTCTAAAAGCGCATAAGATGCCTGGATAACGCGATCCACGGCGGATGTCGGGATACTAAATTCAGCCAGAAATTCAGCGGCTTCTTCGGGAGGCATTTGGGCGAGTTCCTCTTCCAACTTGCCTCGAACCACCAGGCAGGCTTCGTTGGCGGTGAGTTCTTTGACATCCGGCAGGCCGTCATCATCGTCTTCGTTGTTAAACAGAACCAGAACGGGCTTGGCACTTAAAAATGTAAACCCTCTGAGTTTGGGGGCCGATGCCAGATCCGGTTTCTTTCTCAGTGGGATTTCATCTTCGAGGCAATGGTGGCATGTCATCAACAATTCATGTTCTTCTGTGTCCATTTTTTTGCCCCGCTTGTGGTCCATTTCGATGCGTTCGATGCGTTTTTCAGTGACCACCAGATCGGAAAGAATGAACTCCTGATCGAGTTTGATAAAATCTTGCGCCGGCGTTGGTTTTTCAAAGCCGTAAGCCGTATGGTTGCGAACGACATGCAGCAGCGCATCACAATTTCGTACTGAAGTCCAGATACTCTGGTCTTTGGGGCTGTCTTTTTTGTAGCCGGGCAAAAAATATTCCACCTGGGCATAGGTGGTTTTCTTGGGTTGGTACAATTGGCTGAGTGCGCCGATGCGATCATCCGGAACCCGGATGGCGGCAATACGGTCCTCACCTTTGTGCTCGGTGTCTGTAATATTTTTGGTTAAAGCAGAAAATACGGTTGATTTACCGGCCCGCGGCAGGCCAATAATTCCAAGCTTCATATAACGGCCTCAAAAAAAAATTCGGATCGGTTCGATTTTAAACGAATGGCTGACGTCAAATTTTACACCTGAAACCGTCACCAGGTAGCACCATCGGCGCGTGCCATAGAGCCTACCATCGGCGACGGATATTAAGCAAATAAAAATTGGATTAATCTTCGGTTGCCTTCGTTGTGCAGGTCTTCGACTTTTTGGGCATGTTCGCGGTCGAAGCGGCGGCGTCCGCCGATTCTGATGAGTGTTGATGGTTTTGCGAACTTCGCTGGGTCGGCGCGCTTTCAATTTCAGTGGATCTGCCATTCGTCGTTATTTGCCGGCGGAACGGGTTGTTGAATAGGAGTACGGTCATAATCGGAAGGAGAAGACCCATGGCGCTGACCGTTATCATCAATATTCCCAGTTCGCCGTATTGACCCCGCGGAATCGTAAAAATGTTGTTTAAATAATTGGTACCGAGGCTGCTGCCGGAAAGCGCCAGATTGGTAAAGGCCGCCATAACTGCAAAGTAGGTGGCTTTTTTATCGCGGGGCGCCTCCTTTGCGATCCACGCCAGCATAGGGATCATGGCCACCTGACCCAGAGGCGAATCTGCCATGGTATCGATGATGGCAATGGTGCGGGCGCCAAAGCCAAAATTTGCTTCGGTCCAAACATGCAAACCATAGTACATGCCGATGAAGGGCAAAATCATAATGGTATTGTAGAGCGATAAAAAGATAACCAGATAAGGCACCGGATGACGGCCCATCCAGCTGCGCAGGGCAAACATTCCGGCGATGGCCAACAGAGAGGCGATCTGACGCAAGGTGCCGAAAAAAGCCTCATCAAAGCCCAATACGTCGATTTGCCACCAACTGGCCCCGGGACCGAATGACGGCATGGCCCGGAAGACAAAAATGATAACGGCAATGCTGATGATTTCGCGACGCTTGATTGGGGGCATGTCTCGCAGCAGCTGGTGTATGAGATAGGCGATGATCCCCAGAGAGCCGACAAAGATGATTTCCTTTTTTAATTGCATACTTGAGAGGCCCAACAGTAAGGTCATAATCACAAATATCCCGCTGCCACCCAGAATATACCAGTTGGGAGACGTGCGGGTGTCATGCGTCTGCAGCATTTTATCGATTTCTGCTGGTGAAAAGCCTTCTTGCCGCAGCCGGAGACGGCGATGCCGGGTTGTCAAACTGCCCAGGATCACGCCCAAAACAGAGATGAGCGGAATGACCAGAGCGCACGAATACATCACCTCATATGAGAGTATTTTCGCCAGCCAGCCGCCCAGTCCGGCCACCAGGGCACTGCCGCCGATGATCGCAATGCGTCCCAGGGTCTGCATGGTGACATGCATGCGCTGCAGCGTTAGATCTTCTATGGGAGAACCATCTTCATCGACAGCGGGAACGGCTTCGACGGTCATGGCGTCTGCTACAACGTCCTGCAGGACAAACCCCACCGGGGACAGCAGCACCGAAATGATATACCAGATATCAACCGGCAAAAAAGTTGCCATCCACCGGGTGTGTCCGGTCAATCCCACCATGATCAGCAAACCGAGCGCCATCAGTGTTGCCCCGAAATAGACAAACCCGGCTTTACGGCGCCAGAACAGATCAACCAGATGTCCCAACGGCATCTTCAAGGCCCATGGCAAACCGGCCCAGAAGGCCAGGCCCGCCAAAAATGCGGCCGATAATCCCAGTTGCTCTTTGACAAAGAAAGACTCGATGATACCGGTAAAGCCGGAAACGCCGGCTGCCAGATATACCATCAGAGGAGGCAAATAACGCCAGCGCATTTCGCGGACGATGCCGAAAAAATCTTGCGTAAACCAGATCCAGACTCGGCGGGTTAAGCGGATGTTTTCGTTGCGGGCAAGTTGCTTGGCAGCCATAATTCGCTTCTGTCAAATAAAGCAAGGCAGATCGCGCGCTTCCTTGCTTGCGACAAGCCGGTTGAGGTCTTGAATGATTGAATAAAGGCGCGTTGATCCAAGTATATACGGGTTCATAAATTACTGGCAATCAAAAACAGGAATGCAAAAACTTCCCGACCCCTCAGATTATAAATGGGCAGGATTCGACGGGGCGGGTTTGATCTAATTTAGGAAACAGCGCTAATCGTTCTTTCGACTTTAATCAATCGGGAGAAGGACGATTCTCCTTCAATTCAGATATGTCCGGCAGAGAAATGTTGCCTTCCGACTCAAATGGCAGCACCCTTGGAAAAGTACTGGCCCCCAGTCGCAGTTTGCCTTTGATATGGTAACTTAGTTGTTTCTGGTTGTGTAATCCGGCTGCGCCTTTTATGATATCAAATACCGAAGAATACACACGTAGCGGCAAGATCGCGGTACCATAGGCCGGAATTTCAATATCGGATTCTGAAACACCGTAGGCAAATGTTTTACCATTAATTTCAATTTCACTCTCGACGCCTCTGATCTGTATGGCGGTTTCATTGGTGTTAAACACCCGCAACTGTACATCAAAGACGGTTTCCAAAACGTTAAACGATTCCGGGCGAATATTGGCGAGTTTGACCCGTGGTGGCTCCAGTCGCTGTCCCACGCCGGCACAGCCGGCAATGAAAATTAAAAACAAGGACGCGACGAAAACATTTTTGCGCAAGTTTAAAGTCTGCATTATTGACCGAGTATCCCTTTGAGTATCCCTTTGCCGGTTTCCTCGAGCTTTTTCTTGTCCATTAAATCTGCAGGTTTGTCGGTTCCCAGCAGCGTATCCTGCAGTTGTTTTTTGGCAACACCGGCAAGATCCGGTCGAAACTGGGGCTTTGCAAATGTCCCGGATACCACCACCGGAACCATGAGTCCGCTGCGATCCGCGGTGTCACCCTGGCCTTTGATCGTGCCGACCACTTTTGGTTCCACGCGGAAGTTCAAAGTTTCTTTAACGAGATTGGCATCTCCGGCCGCAATAACCCGTATCAGCGGTGATTTCAGGTACGTTTCAGGGGTATGCACAAGGCCCTTTTTAATGCTGAAGGGGGCATTTAATTCCGCAAAATCGGTTCGCGGACGCTGAGCCGGTTTCTGTTCCAAACCAAAGGCCGCTTTAACATTGCGTACCATTCCGGCCAGATCAATTCCGACGATGGCACCATCGCTGAATTGAACCTGCCCTTCGCCGTTCAGGGTTTTCTTTATCGTGGCGGCATCATCGCCGGACATATCCAGATTAAACTGGGCAGTGGTAACGCCTTCTAAAATGTCTTTCTGCAAAACATCCTTAAGCAGTGGGCCGGCTTGGACATTATTAACATTGAGGCTTATGCTGCTTTTGGGGGTATCGGTCTGCACATCGAAATTTCCTTTACCGGATACGTTTCCCTGGTACATGGCCAGTTTTAAGGGGTCGAGATTGAATATGCCGTTCTTGGCCTTGATCTGCACGAGCAGATCTTGGATTTTAGCCTTATTGGCCACCAGCTGTTCGATCTTAATGCGGCCATCTAAAATGAGTTTCCGCAGGGGAGTAAAATCAGTTGGCTTTTTTTCGGTCGGTTTTTCAGCAGCCGGCTTTTCCTCAGATTTGGGAGGCAAATATCGGTCGACATTGATCCGGTCCAAATTCAAATCAAATGCCAGATTTGGCCTTGAAAAATCAGAGGCGTTCAGCGAGAATTTCAGGGTCGATTCGTCCAGGTTGAGAATTCCATCCGAAACAACCAATTTTTCTTGACCCCCTTTTAGTTTTGCTTTGAGGGCCACCCGATCCAAAGCCTTGGGGTCGGAAGTGTTGACGGGAAATTTCTGATCCAACGCCGCCATTAATTTTCGAGGAGAAAATTCCTTGATTTCGACTGCCATATCGATGCCCGGCTTTGAAGCGGGGTTCTGTATGTTTCCATTTAACTGCAGGATCAGCAGTTGGAGGGCTTTGACGTCAAGATCCAATGGAATCGAAGCTTGCTTAAAATCTTTGCCGACCGGTCCGACGGTCCCATCGACCGACAGCGGCTGATTATCCAGCATGGCCGAAAATGAAAGTTTGACCGGGCGCTCCAGAGAAACATCCTGTAAGCTTAAGTTAACCGCTGTGATTTGTTTGCGGGTGTCGCTTGTGTGGTCGATCCAGAGAATCGATCCGTTCTTGATTGAAAACTCTCCAACCGTCAGGTCCCTGATCGGCAATCCGGCTTCTGCGGCCGGTGCTTTAGACTCTTTTGTCGTCTTTTCAGCCGGTGCTTTTTTTGGGGTACTGTCCGGCTGGGTCCAGTTAACCTGCCCGCTTTTGTTTTTCACCAATGTAATTTTGGGTTCGTTTAAAATAAATCGCTTGACTTGAATATCTTTGGAAATCAGGGGCAGCAATTTTACTCTGACTTCAAATGATTTGACCGTGACAAGCTCTTTTTCCGAAAATCCAGGTGTATTCCCTAAGCTCAGGTCGGAAAAGGAAATACCGGCCCATGGGAAAAGGGAAAGGCTCAGATCGTCGCCAACCGAAAAGGGTCGACCGGTGGCCTCAGCCACTTTTTTTTCCAATTGAGGCTTGTAGTCGCGGATGTCAATGAACGCCGGCGCGATCAGTAATACAGCGATGACAAGCACCACCAGGCTGGCACAAACAATTAATCCCCACTTTATGGCTTTTTTCATGATTGACCTCCTTTTTAAGACGGAAGGGGACGATTACTTTAGCTAAGCTATTCACAATATTCGCGGGTGTCAAGATTTCCCGCATATCGCAAAGAAACGCCTGTCATCCGGTGAGGATGATGTGGATAACGCTATTTCAGATAGCGCCGGTTTTTCGAAGGAAACGACAAAATGAACACGCTATTTCTGCTTTTTTGTTGCCAGGGCCTGCTGCAGTTTTTCTCCCAAAGAGCCCAGCGATGATTGATCTTTTTTGGCAAACTTTTGCCAATCCTGTTCATCTCCTGATTCCCCCGGCGCCAGGGTCATCTTGCGATCATTCGGTGAGATTTCTAAAATGACCACTGGAATGGAACTGCCCTCTTTGAGTCTATCAATAATGCCTGAATGCGGTGATTGGCTGATTTTAGATTTTGGGAGCAGACCGGTGATGCCGGGGGACAGGGCGACAAAGTAACCAAATTTTTCCTTCCTTTCGATAACGCCTTCGATCGTTTGGCCCACCTTATATTTTTGGGGCACCTCGATCCAGGGGTCCCCCTCGGCATCTCGGATGCTTAAAGAGATCCGCCGATTCGAGAGATCAACTTCCTTTACCAGAACAAATACAGCTTCGCCGGCTGTTACGACCTCTTCCGGTTTCAGGATGCGTTTGTGGTAACTCATTTCACTGATGTGAACCAAGCCTTCAATCCCGGGGGCAATCTCGACAAAGGCGCCGAACTTCGCACACCGCGTGACGGTTCCCTTGACTTTATCATTGACCTTAAATCGATCGCCGATACTCAGCCACGGGTCATCGTTTACCTGTTTAATGGAAAGCGAAATTTTAACCTTATCTGATGCGTCACGCTTCTCGATTTCAATCACCTTGACCCGCACCGCTTCACCGACGGAAACGGCTGTTTGCGGATTATCTACCCGGGACCAGCTGAGCTCGGAAACATGCACCAGGCCTTCAACGCCGGGGTGTATTTCAACAAAAACACCAAACGGCATCAGCTTGGTGATCCGTCCATCTATTATGTTGTTGATCTGCAGCCCGGCATAGAATTGATTTTTAGATTTTTCCAGTTCCCGGCTCAACAGGGCGCGCCGCGAGACCACCACGTTTTTATCACGGGCGTCAACCTGGCGGATTAAAAATTTGTATGTTTGACCCACATAGCCTTCCAAAGTTTCCACGAAATTCAGATCGATCTGACTTGCAGGACAAAATGCCGTTCTACCCATAATTTCTACGCGCAATCCCCCCTTGCAGGTTTCTAGAATCTTGCCCTCTACGGGCACTGCGTTTTCGTAAGCCTCTTTAAGCAGCGTAAAACTGCCGATGCCTGAAAGCGCTTTTGAAAGTCTGATTTCATCTTCCTTGAGCGCAACGATATATAATTCGACGACATCGCCTTCTTTGTAATTCATCTGCTCGTTTTCGTCCAGCAGTTGCGCCTGTTCAACGACGCCGTCAATTTTATTGCCGATATCCACAAAGATGGTGTCATGGCTGATGGAAATGATTTTTCCGCGAACCTTGCTGCCAACCTGTAAATCGGTTGTATCGGCGGGGCTGTAAGAATTTAAAAGTGTTGCAAAGTCTGTTTCGAGATTTGCACTCGTTTCATCGTCTGTCATGAATCAACTCCCTGTAAAAAATTAAATTTTGCATTCATTCCAGCCCTAAATTAACAATTGCGGCAATCGGTAGCAAGGAAATTATCGAACCTATTGACATTTTAAACAATTTCACTGAAAATAATCACTTTGTGAACCCGAATTGATTGATCGTCAAATTTAGGATTTTTTGGGATACAATTTAATCTTTTAATCGAATATTCGTATAATCTAGAGGTAATTTTGTTATGGGGCAGCGCGGGTATTTAATGGAGAGTGAAGAAGAAGCTGTTCGCTTAGATTTGAAAACGGATGGGGCGGTTGTTGAAAAACAGGCGCTTTGGGCTGGAATTAAGCCGGGTATGCGCGTTGCCGACATGGGGTGCGGCGTCGGCAAAACGACCTTTCACCTCAATAAGCTGGTGGGCCCAAAGGGATCGGCAGTGGGGGTGGATCTCGCGCCACAGCGGATTCAGTATGCGCAAAATCATTATGACCATGTGGGAATTGAATACGTGGGCAAAGATATCCGCGAGCCGCTAGAGGATCTTGGAATGTTCGATTTTATATGGGTCCGCTTTGTCCTCGAGTACTATCGTTTAGAAAGTTTTGATATCGTAAAAAATATTTCCAAAGTCCTTAAGCCTGGTGGAATTTTGTGCCTGATTGATCTGGATTGTAATTGCCTGCGCCATTTCGGGCTGCCCCAGAGACTCGAAACAGTTTTAGTCAACGTCATGCAGAAATTGGAGCAGAACTTTAATTTCGATCCTTATGCCGGCATAAAATTGTATTCCTATCTTTATGATTTAGACTTTCAAGACATCGACGTGGATGTCGCGCCGCATAACTTGATTTTCGGTGAATTAAAAGAGATCGATAATTTCAACTTTACCAAGAAAGTGGAAATTGCTGCGAAGAATTCAGGCTATCGGTTCGAAGGCTATGAAGAGGGGTATGAAGGTTTTTTAAAGGAGTTTGAAAATTATTTTTCTGACTTGAGAAGATTTACGTATACACCTTTAATATCCTGCCGGGGGCTCAAATCTTTGCCATGAACATCCCTTTGGAAGTTACAGATCGGGTCGAGCGTTCGAGTCGATTCGAGGCCAAAGATAAATCCTAAGCCGAGGTTTTGAAACCACTTCTAAATAAATCTTAGCAGGCGGTTTAGATACCGGAAGTATTCATCCGAACTTTTCACGCGGCAAACCCACAGGTCATATAGCTTCTCATAGACAATGATTTGCGCATCGGCATAGGATGCGGGATAAAGAAGAATGGCCATTTCTTTTCGTTGGAATTTTTCGGATAGCAAAGAAAATATCGTATTGAGTACGTCGGACGTCAGCTCCTTTGGATCCAAGACGAATACCTTGATGCAATTTGTCAAATCGGAAAGATTTAACCCCAAATCGGATAATACGGCCGTAATGACGGCTTTCAGGTTGCCATTTTTTTTCAGAGAATAAAAATGCCTTTCCCGTGTTAGGCCCGCACGCTGATATTGCGCCGCAAGACTATCGCAGTCACATTTATCCACTTTCAGATCGAGGGCATCTAACATAAGCCCTCCGGAGCTGTGCTCATAGAAATCTTCGAGTTCTTGAAGGTCTTCAGATCGTGTCGCTGAAAATTCCCAGCCTTTCGGCAAGACGGTCCTCTGTCTGGATGTGTTCCGATGGTGATAATACGCGAACTGATCAATTGAACAGACTTTTGGATCATTTATACTTTTGGCGGCGCCTCCAAAAACCCGGCTCGGAAATTTATTGTCCGGCCGGTAATAGGTGATCACATAATCCATATGGAGCGAATAGAGGCGGTTGGAATCATTGAGCATACGTCCGATCTGATCGAGTACGACCAGCCCGGCTTTATTGCGGGAAGATTTTCTGGCGGCATGATGCTGAATTAGCCACGTGTTCTCGTAAAAACGAATCATCACCATGTGGCCTAAAATACGGCCTTTGTCCTGGTATATAAAATGTCTGGCGATGTGCGGATTGTTGCTGTACAACCGTTCATAGGTCTTTCTTATTCTGTCTTTGTTTTTTTGAATAAACGCGTATTTGTCCGGATAGATAAATCCGGTATCAAAGAAGAAATTCCACAGTTCATCCAGGTTAACGTTATTGCAGATATAAGAATTTTTATCCTTGGCCTGATCCAGCAGCGCAACCAGCTTGACGTGATCCTGAATATCCATATCCAGCAGCGCCAGACCGCACTTTATCCTGCTGCCGCCTTTATCAGCATCCAATCCTTTTTGATAGACCACCTGGGCACGGCATTGGAACCGAAAACTGTTGGCAAAGCTCAGTTCGAGCTTCGGTAGGATCAAACCCGGTAAAAGCACGGCGTTGTGTTTATCTTCTTCCACCGAAAACCCGGAACCGGATAAATCGATCGCTTTGAGATCAAATATCTTTTTGGTAAATGGGTGTCTGAAAATAATATTCGGTGAGGGCGTTAATTCATAGCGATGGCTGCGAAACTCTTTATGTTTGAATCGTTGAATTTCACTCTTGAGTGGTTTCAAAATATAGGTGCCGGTATCCTGACAGGACGTTTGTCGAATGATTTTACATTCACCCGTATAATACGTTTCGCCTGCGTCAGATAATATAAGATTTACCGGGGATTCGGGATTTATCCACTCAAAGGTCTGAGGCGGCGCGGTCTTGAGCTCGATTTTAAATGAACCGGCATTAAAATCCAGCAGGGTCCCGGAGAAAAGAGAGCTGCTTTGAATTAACTGCGCCGTTATATTTTTACAGGGGTGCCGCATCGTCGTCCGGGAACTAATTTCATAACCGTTATCCGGTAGAAGAAGGCTGATAGTCTCTTTATCCGTCCGGATGACTTCAGGCTCCACCATTATCAGTTTTTGGCCGTCGGGAATCAAAATATTTTTAAATTCGTAAAATTTTAAAATCTGCAGTATGTCTTCATCTTCGGGCCATAAGCAATCCAGCAGATCTCCGAGGCACGGTTGCGGTTTGGCGAATAATGTGATCGTTTTGTGGTAATTGCGGTGTTTTAGATTAATAAGGAGGGTGTCATCCCGGAAATTGATGTAGTTAATTTTGTTGGCGAGTTGGTTTTTATTGACCGGTTTTCCTTCTTCCTGGTCTCTATCCTGGCTCTTTCTCTGCGTTACCTCATAGATGTCCAATTTTTCTTCTTCGAGGACTTGGGTGCTGACATCTAATTGCGGTGTGGAATTTTTATTTTGTGGGTCGCTGGTTTGAGTGCCGGGTGCGATGAGTTTCAGGTTTTTTTTCGCGGTTGCCATTTCTCCATCCTGTCTGCTTGCCTAATTCGCGATAGAAGCACCGTGACGTTCCGTTTATCCAGCATTTCCAGAGAGGGACAAATCCAAGGGGTGCAGGCCATGGGCCATTTAATAGCTTAGGTGGGTTTTACACCGCGACGATCTAGTATAAAATCCTTTTGAGCGTTAACACATTAAAATAGCGCATACAACAATTATTTTCGGAAAAGAAAAATTATTTTTTTGAATTTCATTTAGTTATTGGTGGTTGACTACTAAGAATAATGTTAACTTTAGCGCGAAAAATTAGATTGTAAATAACAAAATTGATTATTGAGAGAGTCATTTCTCAGAGCTACTAGATATGGTGTTTTTTTGAATTGAACAGCGGACATTTTTGGCCGGGATTTGAAAATGAACGGTTGCGAATTCGGCGCAGCAGTTTTATATTTTAACCAATTCTTCAAGGATTTGAAAGGAGCCAATTGTTATGGGAAATAAGATTCGAACCACCTTTTTATTGGCCGCAATGACCGCTTTAATTATATGGATTGGTCAGCTCTTTGGCGGTCAGCAGGGCATGATCATCGCCCTCCTGTTCGCCGCCGGCATGAACTTTTTCAGTTACTGGTTTTCGGATAAGATCGTTTTAAAAATGTACCGTGCCAAAGAAGTCAGCCCCCAGCAGGCCCCGGAGGTCTATGAGATGGTCCAGACGCTTTCCGGAAATGCGGGACTTCCGATGCCGAAAGTATTCGTCATTCCCAAGGAAGCGCCGAATGCATTTGCCACCGGGCGAAACCCGGAGCATGCCGTGGTGGCAGTCACCGAGGGATTATTGAATATCATGGATCGGGATGAGGTTATGGGTGTACTGGCCCATGAACTGGCCCATGTAAAAAACCGCGATATTCTAATTGGCAGTATTGCAGCAACCATGGCCGGTGCCATTATGGTTTTAGCGAGCATGGCACGCTTCTCGGCAATTTTTGGCGGAAAGGGCCTCGGTGACAGCAGAGAGGGGGGCGGCGCCATTGGCTTGATTGCCATGTCGATATTGGCACCGTTTGCCGCAATGATTATTCAAATGGCCATATCACGTTCCCGCGAATACCTCGCTGATTCGACCGGTGCGGGTTTTGCGGGCAATCCGGAAGGGCTGGCGCGGGCCCTTGAAAAACTTGGCCGCTATTCGAAAAAAATACCGATGGATGCCAATCCATCGACCGCGCACATGTTCATCGTAAATCCGTTGTCGGGCAAGAGCTTAACGAGTTTGTTTGCAACCCATCCGCCGCTGGAAGAGCGCATTGGGCGCCTGCGGGGGTATCCAGGCCAGACGGGCCGGGTTTCGAAATCCGGAGAGGATCGGCGATTGGCGGAAGGCAAGGCCTTCTGGGATCGACTTTCAGAGTGATAGTTGAGTTGTTTGCTTTTTTGTTTCACCGCAGAGACGCAGAGGGCGCAGAGATAAATTTTTAGTTTTCCGTCCTCTCAACGGAAAACTAAAAGATATCTTTCTCTGCGCCCTCTGCGGTGATAAATTTAATTCAACAACACTCCGCACTGCCGCAGGCAGCGGCGTTTTTGCCTTTGATCCAGGCCTGAATGATATAGGACGCACAACCCACACCGGGAGACACCCCGATCGCTTCGGTCGGGCAATTTTTCGCACAGGCACCGCACTCCATGCAACCGTTTAGATCATGAATCCGGGCTTTTTTATGCTGCATCAAAAATACCCCATGGGGGCATACAATTTCACACATGCCGCAGCCTACGCAGTCCTCTTCGTTTAATCTCAAGGTCGTTACATTAGGAAGATATCTAAACGTTTCCATAAGGTGCAAATCCTATTTTAGGTTATAAAGGACGCGTCGGAATTACGATTCCAGATGCATGGCTGTTGTCGTCGTATTCGTATGCGTCGTCGTCCTCGTTTTCAGCGGCAGAATCTATCCGGAAAATGCCGACCCGACCCAGGCAACGATGGCCAGCAACAGGGCAGCCGTTTGCAGCGGTAGGGCTTTGCGCATTTCTTTTTCCACCCCGGAGGGCGACGTAAAGGGAGTGGATCCGGTAAAATTCATCGCCAGATAAGAACTGATCGCAGCGGTGCACAGGATAAGCGCCATGGCCCCAATCAGGTGTAAATTGCTTCGAAACAACGCTACTATCCCGGCGCCGGTTAAGCTTCCGATAATAGCGCCCTTGAGCGCAAAGGATCTTCCCGGGATCCAGGGCAAAAGGACTGGGGTCGTTATCGCCCCGGCCAGAATGCCTGCGGCATAGGCGATTGTCAGCATGATACCCCTTGCCCCTGCTGCGGAAAAGGAAAAAACATGCGTCCCGATGCCCGAGATCAGAAAGGCTGTCAGAAGAATCCACAAGGAGGGCTTTGGCAAATGGGACAGTTCGACCGGTATAAGGACCACACGTTCCCTGGCGGTAAAGGTAACCTGCCGCATGGATTTTTCAGCCTTCAAACCGCTGCTTAGAAAACCTTTGATGTCTTTCGCGCGGACCGGCCCCCAAATCACTTTGAAACCACATTCTTTTTTTACATGATGCGCGGCAACACCTGTTGCGGCCAATTGGGGTAAAATCAGGCGGTGATGGGTTACCACTTTTTCTAATTCAGAGCGCCTGACGCGGCCAACGACTTCATCGGTTGAAAACAGGTCTTTTCCAGCTGCACACCAGACATTGATGCCGCGGGTGTCCAATACCAGGATCCAGGCATTTATTGATGTGAGCGCCTTGCGTAAAATATCAAATGTAAGTTTATAGTTTGCAGTGACCAGAACCGGCGCCTCGGTGTCCGGAGTTCCAACACAATATAGTCCCGGCGCAATTTTATATTGATCGCGGTTTATACCCAACCGCACTCTGAGCGTGCCGGCATAGTCCGGCCATTTAAGCGCTGTTTTTACACGCGGTACCGGTCCGACAGGCGTCTCAACGAATTCCTCTACAAAGTCAAGCAGAGCGAATCCCGGTTTTTCAAATTCATGGCTAGCAGGTCCCGGCGGAGACCCGCAACATACTTCATCCTGCAAAGCGCTTGCGGTGATTGGCCCGGGAGCAATTTTTATCCCCGGCGGCTGTCCCTCCGGTTTTTGACAGCATTCGGTATTTTGTGGAAATTTTTCATTCATTTTAATCGTTCCAGGTTTAAGTTTATCGTAAATATACGATATACAATCTGCATTCCTTCGTCAAGTGCAAACATCCGATTGGAGAACAACTCGTTTTGATGAGTCCAGCGGATGGTCTGCCTTGCAGGCGGCTTGTTTGATCATGCAGTGGTTTGGCCTGGGATTTCAACACAAAAAAACAGATGCATGCGATTTCCCCATTAAGATGAAAAAATACCTTTCGTTCGCTGCGCGATCAACGCGCATTCCTTGCTTCTTTTGGCGCCTAAAAAAGCAACGGCCAGAACCAGAACCGGAATGGCGATAAAAAGCCCAATGACGGGAAGTATTGTAAAACTGATAACCGTGAGAGCTAAACCGGTGAAAAGTAAAAACAACCCCACGGCAAAATCAGAGATTCTCTCAAAATAACAACTCAGGCGATTCATGGTTGCTCCTCTTATTATATATCTAATCGGAAATATAATGTTTTTTGTTGTTATCTGCGTTGGGAAGCAACATTACAATTGGGGCGAAGCCCCTAACCTATTTTCGCATATTTTTCACAGTGGCAGGATTTTTGGGTCAGGCATACGCTGCAGCGATCATCACTGCATAGCTGGCATGAATAGCAATCCTCGCAGGAATGTTTACGAACCCCTTCTTTGGGTGGGTCGGGGACATAAACTTTTCCCTTTAATCCGCGAACAGTGGTAAACGGCATCGCATTCCTCTTTGGTTTGATAGACGTATAAAAACAAAAATCCTGCCATAATGAAAGCGAGCGATTCTTAGTGCATAAGTTAAGAATCTAATTCGCCATTTCAAGCGACCGGTTTGATTTAAAGGCCGACTGAGATGGATTCGAATTTAAGGGTGGGGCTCTGAAAGGCCGGGCTTTGTTATTTCGCGGCGGGGGCGGAGCTTTTGCTTTTGAAATGCTTATACCGGACTTTGGTTGCGTTAATATAGAGATGGCCCTTAGATTTCACACGGCGGGCCTTGGCGGATAGCTGCTCGACGCCGTCGGCGAAAAAGCTTTTCATAATAGCGGAAAGCTGATTTCGAAGCACGGAATAAGAGTAATGCTGGGCGGCAATAGTATAGTTGCCGTTGACCATCTTTTTTCTTCGTTTTGAAGATTCTAGAATGCCAATCACATTTTGAACTGTTTTTTTGGAAAGAAAACCATCCATCACAGCCAAATCAAATCCTAAAGGCTCAATGTCCCGTACAAAGTTGGCATACCGGTTGATCAGCATGGGTTTTTTAAAGTAAATGGCCTCCAAAAAGGCGTTGCCGAATCCCTCATAAAGGCTCGGGTAGGTGATGAAATCCGCAAAAGGATAAACGTCCCACAGAGAATACGCCCCATTCTTATTGCCGTTTCCGTTCCACGGATCCGCAATGTGGATCGAAACCAGGCGCAAATCGACGCCATGCTCACAGGCATATTCTTTCAGCCATTCTGCATATTCAAATCCTTCATCCCCGGCTTCGTGTGATATGACCAGCTTGTTGCGGTCATTTTTAAGTTCCTTGACCAGTTCTATTGCAAACTCGATACCTTTGCGCTGAACAATGCGCGTCGGTTGCAAAATCATCCGATCATCCGGCTTCAAACCGATGGATTGGCGAAAGACCTGCGTTCGTTTGCGGCTCACTCTCGGAGGGTTTTCGAAATCCAGGACATTCGGAATAATCGTTGAAGCAATTCCGGTACGATGGGCCAATTGTTCCTGGGCGGCCGAGTTGATTACCACGTGCCGGATGTTACTGAGATTTGGCGGAAAAGCCATTCGAATATAATCACTGACGGCATTGACCGAGAAACGAACTCTTTCCCAGTAAAAGTCGTGATGGTGAGCAATGGTGGGCAGCTGAGTTTCCGCAACGGTTTCGGTTATTGCCAGACCCAGCGGTACATGCAGGGGAATCGTCAACGCATTTTCTGCAATCAGCAGATCAATGTCGAATTGCTTGATAAACTCGTGCAGTTTAAACTTTAGATGCGATCGCAAATCGTGGATGGCCTGGGTGACGGGCTGCTTGCGGCCCTTTTGGCCGAATACCTGCGCATTGATCCATTGGTTCTGTTCGGTCTGAAAATGGGCTTCGGGAACGTGAAGGCTGTAATCAGGCTTGCGATCCAAGGCTCCGGCGAACCAGAAACAGCGATGTCCACTTTGCTGGAAAATTTCGGCCCATTTACTGGACTCAAGGGATACGCCATCCGTGCCTGCAAATCGTGTAGAGACAAATCCGATATTTTTGTGCATTATGATAAAACCCGTTCAGCAGTGCTTAAAGAAGTTAAATAAATCGAGTCACGAATGAACTCCGATCAACGCGAAAATTAGCGCTTATTAATCGGCAGTCAGGGTTTAGATAATAATGATTATTTCGTTTAAAACAACCTTACCGGGCTATTTAAAAAAGCTTTTCTTTCTCAAATTTTTATCGATTTGTAAATACCTTTAGCGAAAAGATAATGGCGATGAACTACCGGTATGCATTGAAAATATTATACCACAACGTTCCGCAGATATACAATATATTGTGGCAAGTCAAGCGTAAATGTATAATTTGTTGGGGTCCATACGCGACCGCTGATTTGAGCCCAAATGAAAGCCCCCGAAAGTCGTTTAGATTTTTACCGAATTTGTGAATCTTCATCTGGTTGTCCTGTGGCGAGAATCTTTTCCAGCATGTTGCCGATTACCGCACATTCCAAACCAAAGGGCAGATAACCTGCATATCCCAGAAGCGGCATTTCAAAGATCTGAAAGCGGTGGACAAATGGGATGCTGTACTTCCATTTGGCCAGGCTGTAATAATTCCACATTTCCCAGAATACCCCGCAAATGACTGCAGCCAAAGCTGCCGCTGCCGGCGCAGTCCAATTGCCCTGTGGCAGCCCGGATAAAATATGACACTCGTCCATTAAGGTTTGCAAAGATAGGATAATCAGCAGGGGAGATACCCACAGCAGTGGGTAGAGGGTATTCGGCCAGACGCCAATGCCGGCCAGGCCCGTTGCAGATGCTGCCAGGGTCAATGCCGCCAGAACTTTAGGATATGGAATACGAAACGGGCTAAAATTTTCAAAGTTTTTCCGAAGCCAGTGTGTCGATAAAATCCAGTCGCGGATGCCCAAGACCGCCGGCAGCACGGTTGAGAAGGGCAAGGTGGCATACCAAAAATATTCCCATGCGCTAAATTCGGGTCCGGTATAGAACCAGTTTTGCACAAAACGGTTCAAATACTCAAAAAACCACCAGAATACGGCACTGGTCGGAAAAAGCAGCAGGAAATAAACCGGCCGATCCAGCATCATGCATTCTCCGTTATACCGATAAGAAAGGCCGTTGATGACAAGGATAAACGACAGCCACTGAGGGGTAAAAGTGTGCGGCTGGAGACCGGCCAACCAATCGAAGCGGGTCCAGGCCAGAACCCAGGCCACGGTCCCGCACCCGAGTCCCAGCCATCCCCACCAGGGGAATAATCGGGTATGCCGGGTTCGTGGTTCGATGCCTTTACGCAATCGGTAGGCATTGCCAATGATGGGTGCAAGGCAGGCAAAAATTAAAAGGGTGTATAGCGTAAAGGCAATCCAAGAGAAGGGCGCATGGCTGATATAGGTGGTTTTGGGCGGAAACTCCAAATAGCGTGAGACCGGATAGCCGGCCCAATACACCCCGCCTAGTGGTAATCCCAGCAGCATACCTGCCAGAATCAGAAATTTAAAAAAAAAGCGCCTGAGCCTGGAGATCAATATTCTTTTTGCTGTTTACCGGTTTTTGGGTTTCAGGTTTCAGATAACAGATGACAGAAAACAGAAACAGTCCACTCTTTGTCATCTGTCATCTGACCTCTGACTTCTTTCACTACGAAGCTTCCGTTTGGAGAGCCTCCGGCAACTCGCACACCTCGGCCGACTTGCGGGTTTCCACATAGTGGGCAGCCGCCAGTGCAGCAGTGCATCCATCTGCCGCCGATATAACGATTTGTCGAAAATATTTCTCGCGGAGATCCCCGATGACATAGATACCGGGCGCATTGGTTTCACACTTTTCATTGGTGACCACATAGCCATCGGCATTCATTTTGGTCCCCGCCGGAACCAGCCTGTTGTTGGGCTCAAACCCGATGAAAATAAACACCCCGTCCGTGGATAGTTTGCTATTCTCACCGGTTTGCGTGTTTTGTAAAGCCACTCCATAAACACCGTTTTCGTTGGCTTTGATTTCGGTCACCACCGAGTTCCAGAGGATTTCGATCTTGCATTCGGCCTTGACGCGTTGCTGCAAAAGCGCACTGGCCCGGAGGGCATCGCGTCGATGCACCAGATAGACCTTCTTGGCCAGTTTGGCCAGATAGAGGGATTCTTCAGCAGCCGTATCGCCCCCCCCCACGACCACCACGGTTTTATCCCGGAAGAAAAAACCATCACAAACCGCACAGTAAGAGACACCTTTACCGTAATGCTCTTCTTCACCCGGGATGTCTAGTTTGCGAGGGCTGCCACCGGTAGCCAGTATAACCGCATGTGCGCGCAAGCTATCTTCGTTGGCAAGTTTTATGGTGTGAATATCAAGACCCGGGACCAGTTCCACCGCTTCTTGGGAGATGAAGTCCAACCCGTAGGATTGAGCATGCTGCGAGAATTTCATGGCCAGGTCAGCACCGATGATGTATTCTTCACCGGGCCAGTTTTCAACCGATTCGGAATTGTTCATCTGGCCACCGGGGGCGCCCAACTCGATAAGAGCCGTCTTCAATGCGGCGCGCATTGCATAAATGCCGGCAGTCAGTCCACCCGGACCGCCACCGATAATAACTAGATCGTAAATTTCGTTTCCCGACATGTAAAGCCTCCTTGCATTGGTCCGAGATCCAAACGATGGTCTCTAAAAATTCTTTTTATACCAAAGGATCGCACCCAAGGAAATATTAATTTTGTTCGAAGCTTAAATTAAGAGCTGGCGCCGGCGTTCCCATAATCGGTTTCCGCTTCACATACGCTCACAATGTTAACCGAGGGGTCGGAGCCCCGGACGGAGCTGTCGCAAAAAGCGCATAGAAAAACTCCCCGGCTCTTCAGTTAATTCACTTGGTTTAACCGGTAAAGGCGTGTATTAATATAATGTGCGGATGCACTATTTACAAGACTGGAAACCGGTATTCACTTAAGTTACTTAATTTGAGGTTTTTAACGATGTTCTCGATCGAAGCTTTCTGCCAAGAATATGAAACCGAGGCCACTGAGCTTGTGATTAACGCTAAAAAATTCAACATCCTGCTGCCCAAGAAATTGGACCGCTTTATCAACCCCATTAATGCGCTGCATGATTTTCCGCTGTGGGCTAAAATCTGGAAAGCATCCTGGGTGCTGTCCGGCTATCTTGCGGATATGCCGCCGGCGCCCGATAAACGATTTTTAGAAATCGGTGCCGGTGTCGGATTGGTCAGTATCGTAGCGGCGTCCTTCGGACACCAAATTACGATGACCGAATACAATTCGGAGGCATTAAATTTCGCGCATGCCAATGCGCATCTCAATAATTGTCCGGAGCTTCCCATTCAAAAACTCGACTGGCGTCGTCCACGGCTAAAAGGGAAATTTGATATGATCGTCGCTTCCGAAGTCATCTACAAGCTGGAGGATTTTGTCCCATTGACGCAACTTTTAAGATCTTATTTACGGCCTGGCGGTGAAATCATTCTGGCCTCTGAAATGAGAAAAACGGTCAAAGATCTTTTTAATCTTTTAAAAGCCGATTTCGATATAAAGGTCGAAAAGAAAAGTCTGCGCTCGGATACTGCCGCAACCCAGATTATGTTATTCAAGATGCGGTTCCAAAATTTGCGTTCCGCGAAAAATTACGATAAAATTAAATAGAGTTCACATTGCACCTGAAAATGCCGCGTACCACCTGACACGCGCGATTTCAAAACCTCTTTCGGTGTATCCGCTTGAGACCTGACGCGAGATTTTTATCTCGGCAAGAAGGAGAAAAGAAATGACGCACGCGTTATTCACCGGCAAAGAACGAAGAGCTTATGTTCGGCTTGATACCGCTCTTTCAGTACGATTTAGGATTTCAGGTCAGGACATGAGTAAAATTTATGCGGCCACCACGAAAAATATGAGCCGCGGCGGTCTTTGTCTGGAAATTCATCAGAATAAAGAAGAACTCATCGAGAAATTATCCGCGGATGACACTAAATTGGGGATTGATCTTGACGCCCTGGTGCCCAAACCGGGCGCGGCAGATTCCGATGAGCCCGTCTGGGTTGACAGCAGGGTGGATTGGCTGAAAAAACCAAACCGCAAGAATCCGACGCTTCTAATGGGTCTCAGATTTGAGGCCTTAACGGAAAAAGCCCGCAGGCTGATCCACAGCTATATTGTCGATGAATTTGTAAAGCGATATGAGGTATCGGATTAAACCCCATCTCAAAAAGGTTGAGCGCCCGGTTCTGTTACCCGTTCGCCTGTTTGACCGTAAAAAGAAAATCAGACATCTTTCCGAAAATATAAGATTTTCCCGATTTTAAAATTTGCGATCCTCATTTTAGGAAAAAAAAGAGAGCGGCCTTTGCTAAAACCTTTGGCCGTCTCTCTTTTTTATTAATGGATGAGGTTATGCCACCGGGTTCGCTTACCGCTCTACGCGCTAAGCGTGCCTTTTGATCGAAGGTTTGGAAATATTCAAGGTATTGTCCGGCATGCGGAGCTGGATTGATATACGGGCCTATTCTATTTTATCCACCAGCCCCCAATCCATGGCCTTTTCAGCGCTAAACCAGGTCGTTTTCTTCTCGAGTTCTTCCCACTTGGTTTTATCCAACTTAGAATTGGCAGTTAGCTTTCCGATATAGCGTTCCCGCAAAAGGCTCATCAAGTCATTTTGCGAGCGGATATCCGATGCGGTCTCACGTCCCGGCCACTTCCAGAGCGCCGCTTCATGAACCATGAAAATCGTACCCGGCGCCGCAAAACGCTCGTTGCAGACCGCAAATACCGGTACAGCCGCACTGGCGATGATTCCGGAAGCATGGGCAGTGATTCGGAATCCTTTTCGCCGGGCCCGCTCAATTTGATCCGCCAGCGCAAGGCCTGAAAAGGCGTCCCCACCGGGTGAATTAATAAACAAGCTGACATCCCGGATTTTGGTGTTGTTTTCTAATACAACCAGATCATTCCAGAGTCGGGTCACATCGGAAACCGACAGGCCGGAAAAGATCTTAACAAAGGCTCTTTCCTTGGAAATGAAAGACAGCTGCGAAAGATGCCCTTCCTGATTGGGAACTTCCATCGATTTGTTAATCCGCTCTTGATTATTATCTTGATCAATTTTGACGTTGGTCGGGTTCGTCGCTTCAACTTTTACAACAACCTCCTGGGGAGTATGGGTTTTTCCGGCTGGCATCGTGGCACAACTCACTAGAAATACACCCAAAGTCGCAGCGATTATAATGTTTTTCCACATGGCAGAACCTCCTAATTTTTTTAATTAAAGTTGTTGTACTGGTAATTAAAGCAAAATTTGTACCAAATTTTTATTTTACTTGAATCAAAAAATATCTCATTAAAATCAGGATATTAGAGAATTAACTAAATTCGACCGAACGTCCGGTAACCCGGAATTATTTTCCAGAGTCATGGATTTGACATTTGTGAGTCAGCAATGCCCACAGGAACGGTTGCAATTCACAATCAAGATCCAAAGATGCCTAACTGAATGAAATTAATGTTCAAATTTCAAGTCTTTGAAAAATTAACCGATATTATCTTTAATACCTAAAAATTCTGAGGCCCCATCAGATTTCAAGACAGGGACGGTTTATGCGCTGAGCGAGCATCGCGTTCGATTCAGCAAACTGAACGCGCATTGCACAAAAAGAGAGAGGGACCGGCAGGTGACAGCCACGAAAACAGAGCGAAAAAGTTCTGATTTAAATTCGGATATCTGGATCATATCCAAAGGCAAGGATTCTCAATTTGATTTGAGCGCAATTGAAAGCGGCAAAAATACAGATGCCGTTAGGGAATATCAAATATCTGATATCGCCCACTACCTGCTAAACCCCAACCCCATAGAAGTTGAGAAGAGACTTGTTGGCTGTGAAATTCACTATCCGCAGCGCACAATAACTAAAATTATTGAAAACATTAAACGCGTATTCCCCCGCAGACTCCGCAAAAACTGGCATGGCAGTGCCATCCCTCCGGAGGTACTGATTTCAAATTGTAAGATTAAGATACCGTCCTTGAAAGATAAGGATCTCGAATCTCACTTGAATACCATTTACGAGGCTTTACGCGCCTATGATGCTGTTTCCAAAAGATTACCCCAGCTTGATCCCTATAAGATCGCCCATCTCATCGGGATTTGTCAGGATATTGGCGGAAATTTTTCATATCTGAAGCTGCAGGGCAGCATTGATGACAAACTAAAATATCTGAATAATTATGTTTCAAAAAATGTCGGTGTCCTTCTTCGAAAGGCCCATATCGCGGAAGGTTTGTTTGAAATGCGCGGCTTTGATTTTGGCGCCTATGATTCCGGTCGCGCCCACCGTTTGATTACCTACCAAAAAAATGGAAAACGCAGAAGCTGTGTTCTGGATTCCAATAATAAAGTGGGGTATGCTTTAGATGACACCGAGCTAATCAAATATATGCTTCTACTGGGACAGTCGCTCGAAGCCGATGCGAATCTTAAAAATGCTTTTGGCCTCTGCATTCAAAAGCAGGCCCATCCCTTCAAATTATTTCTTAACAAACAGCTTGAAGTCGACTACTCCAAATCCCCGTTTCCAAAAATTTATCGCGATATTTTGAAGGCGAAAAACATCGCTCCGAATCAGCAAAATCTAATCAGACCCGCTTTGAATTATTTACAGATCGGGATTTCATTCAATTATATTCCGCAGTCCAATGGTGCTGAAGAAAAGATGATGACACTGATTTCGGTTCTGCATGATTTGAGAGCGCTGGACCTGCTCCGGAAGAATCTGCCCCAGGTCTATGACGAGATCAGCAAAACCGTCAGTATATCAGAAGCCGGAAAGTTTTATCTCCTGGATTCCATAGAAGGTTTCAACCATGACGAGTGATTACAAAGCCAATGATTATGACTGGATAAAAGAGCTGCTGGATTATCCCTGTACGCTGGAAGAACGGCTTAATTTTTTTGAAGACACCTCTCAGATTGCCATCCCCGAAGATCCCATTGACCGGGTCATATTCCAGGATAAAGCCAAACGCGCCATACGGAAAATTGCGCAGAACAGGGGACACATTCTTATGGTGGGCAGGCCGGGGACCGGTAAATCCATGCTGGCAAATATGTTCAAGGAAGTTTTAGAACAATCCCTCGGGGATTATTTACGACCCAAGGAAGCCATCATTGCCTACCCGGGAAAAGATAAAAACCATGTGCGCATTGCCTATGAAGATCCCGAGAAAATTGAGCATTTGCTTGATATGTTTATGAAGGCGATCGAATCAGCCAAGGATAGCGTGGAAGAGTTCAGTCTTGCGGACCAAATCCAATCCTCCCGCAGAGCCAAACAAGGTCTGTTTTTGGCCGCCGTTATCGGCACCGCCGCCGGCATTTTTTTCCCGGCTGCGTTTGTTATTGCCGGGCTGACAGGCATGGGTGCCATATTCATGTATATGCAGGAGAACAATCACAAAGCCCAGGAGAAGATTCAAAGGGAATCCCATTCTGACCGCCGAAATGCGGTCAAACATTTGGACGATATGGTGCCGGACATTTTATACGACCCCAGAAAAGACAAGGATTTAATGGCCCGAATATCCGAACCGGACGCCAGAAACATGAAGGGCGGATTTCGTCATGATCCCTACCAATCGGGAAATCTTGAAACGCCCTGTCACAAGCGAACTTACCTGGGCGCGCATGCAAAATCGCCGATTATTTACATCGATGAATTAAAGACCCTGATTAAAGTGGGATATATGGCGGAATTGTTGGAAATTATGCAAAATAAACAATATATCCTCGAGGGCGGCAGAAATACCGGCAGCGGCGCTGCCGACCGGTCCGAAAATCATTTGAGGGCCGATAACATCATTGTCGCCTGCTGCAACCATGATACGCTGCAGCATCTTCAGGAAGAGGGCGAGGGCGCATTTCTCAGCCGGATAGAAGATAAAGGCGAAATCATTCAAATGGAAAGTGCCGTATCCGAGACGGCTGAAAATATCCGGCAGGTGGCCCAATATGTTAAGCAGGAAGTTATCAATCTTGGGAAAGAGTTTAAGGATTCCTGGGGAGAGGTTATCGCCAAAGAAGGTTACGAGAGTGTCAAGCAGCGCAGCGAATATATATTCGGTAAAACGCTTCCCGATGATTTTAAGCTGCAGGAACGTGAAATTTGCAGAAGCGCCGTTCTTGAAATTATCAAAGAACTCAGATGCCGCGCCTCAGACGGAAAACTGAGCGGGATTTTACGGCCCATAAACGGTATCATTAAATCCGCAGAGTTTGAGGCAATCTTTGAGAATGCACCGCTTGTAAAAGCCAGGCATGTCAGAAAAGCCTTAAAAGAGCATTTAAGCCTGGAAGGCGGATTATCCAAAGAATTCAACGAGCATAAAAAATATTTAAAGAAGTATATCGGTTCGATGACTGACTCCATCGGGTATGTTGTCGGTCTGGCAGTTATCTCTTCAAAATCCAGCGGCCAGATGGTCGGCCAGCCCCTTCCGATTCATTGCCAGATTAACGTGGGAACTGCAGACAAAGTCGTGGCCCCAGGAAAAATCGGTGATATCGCCAAAGCCGCGGCTCAAAATGTCAGGGCCTCCATCAAAAAGGTGCTGAATAACATCGGGGCCCCCTATGTCGGATATGAAATGTACGTTGACTACATTCAGGCGCACGGGGGGGTAGAAGGAGACAGTGCCTCCGTTGCCATGGATATTGCCCTGATATCGGATTTTGTAAGGCAGCCGGTCAATCAGCGTTACGGTGTCACGGGCTCACTGACAGGTGACATTATTCTGGCCGTCGGTGGCGTTACCGAAAAAATTCGATCCATCATGGATCCGGCCCTGGGTATGGAAGGTGCCTGCATACCCTGGCTGAACAAGCGCGATATTGAACCCTTGCTGATAAACGCTGAAACTGAGTACATTCAAAATGATGACATCCCGGGAATCCGGATTTATAGGGCTGAAGAAAAAAAGGAACCCTTTGACATTTATTTTTGCAAAACCAAATATAGTGCTTATAAAATTTTGATGGGGCTGTCGAAAGAAGAAGTGGAATCCCGCATGGCCCAAAGAAGCAAAAGCGATCTCGAATTCATGCGAAATGCGGAAGAAGCTTCAATCCACACAGAACCATCCGACTTGATTTAATTTCTGAATTGCCTAATAATACCAAGTATGGACGAAATGCCCATAAATAAACAGAAGCGCCTTGAACGCAGGGCAGCGGCGGAAGACCAAAATAGCGGTCTGTGTTTATCAATGGGAGGCTTGGGGTCAATTAAACTTAAAGGAAGGGTATAATGAGGCTAGAATGCCCGGAATGCCGCGCAGTTATTGCGGTTTCAAATGATTTGATTGTTACCGGGAAGCGGGCATTGGAACTTAAATGTTCCAAATGCAAAGCGGATATTTATATACAGGTGTCCCTGCCGGACGCAACCAAACAAAATGGCCTTTTTGCGCCACCAACAGATGAAAGCCTGACCCGATTGATTTCGCCTGTTTCTGAAACCGAAGAAGATCCAGAAACTTTGTCGTTGAAAAGCAAAATATTGCGTGGTCTGGTCGAATTGCCGCCGATGCCGAATATAATTTTAAAAGCGCGCGAAATTATCGAAGATCCCCATTCGAGCCTGAAGGATCTATCCGCGGTCATCGAACATGACCAGGCCATTGTCGCCCGAGTTCTGGCTTTAGCCAATTCCGCCTACTATGGCTTAAGCGGCCTGGTGTCATCAATCCAGCACGCTTCCATTTTACTGGGTCAAAAGACGTTGAGCGAGATGATCACCATTGCAGCCTCCTCGCGGCTTTTGAGCAAAAAATTACAGGGCTATCAACTAGACCCCGGCGATCTGTGGGAGCATTCGCTGGCAGTTGCCCTGGGATCAAGAATTATCGCCAGGATGAAAAACCCCGAGCAGGCTGAGGATGCATTTATTGCCGGGCTGCTTCACGATGGCGGTAAAATTATACTCGATCCTTACGTGCTGGAACGCAAAAAAGAGTTTAAAAAGCTTCTGAAAGAGGGGGAATATGAATTTGTCGAAGCCGAAAAGGAAATATTAGGCTTTGATCATGCCGAGGTGATGTCACGCGCCGCCCGGTTTTGGCGCTATCCTGAAACCCAATCACTTGCCATACGATATCATCATTATCCGTTGTACTCGGGCAATAACGAACTGGCGTTTATTGTGCACTTTGCCGATTATGCCGCAAAAAAAGCGGGTTTTAACTCGGGCAATACGGCTTCGTTGCCTGAAATTGATCCGCAAACATTGAACCACTTTGGATTTCAGAAGGAAGAATTAAACACTGTTATTGCCAAGATAACAGAGGACGTTGAGAAACTCATTTCGGAGTTTCAATAAACCGTCCGCCTTTTTGAATGGGTTTACATGCTGCCGATTTAATCTTCCCCCGTACAAATTCCTTCTAACTGTTCCACGATACTGGCTGCTGGTAACTGGCTTTTTCTGAATGTCATACGAATCGGTTTTACCGGTGGCCAGTAGCCATTAGCCAGTGAGGTGCCAGCGGCCAGCAGGCAAAAAAAGGAAGACCCCATGCCCCGATATGATCTGAATGAATTTTTAAAATTGTCTTCGGTACTTAATTATAACCTGAGTGCCGCATCTTTGAACCGGTACAATGTAATGATGTACATTATCGGTGGCAAAAGCTTGGATCGCGGGGCTGCAAAGGACAGAAAGAAAAAGGGTCTTTTAATGGAAGCCCTGGGCTATCTGTTCAGTGCCTATCAGCAGAAGAGACGCCATCTGGGGCCCATGGCAGTACTGCACCCGTTGCGGGCAACCGCGCTATTTGCACGAAATCAAGACCGTTTGGACGTGATCAGTCTGCTGACCATCCTGTTTCATGATATCTTGGAAGATATCAATTCGAATGATTTTAATACGAAACAGTGGTTGGATATGGAGAACAGGCTTTACAGCCTTCTGAAGCGTCTGAATGAAGCGGATGAATCAAAATTGCTTGACAACATCCTCGCGTTAACCCGAATCAGGACGGATTCTTATTATCAATATATCGGTCGGCTGCTTGAAAACGCCGACCATTCACCGCAGCTGGTGCACGTGAAATTGGCTGATCGGCTCGACAATACGCTCGATATGCGCGTCGACCTGGAAGATCCGTTAGCGGGAGTCGATTTTTTTAAAAACATTTTTCAGCTGCTGTTTGTCAATAATTATTACGGGTATATACCCGCAAATGATCATCCGCCGTCTTCGGCCTTAAACGGCGCGCGCCGGCTCTATCAGCTCTTTAAAAATACGGTTTTGTTGTCTTTGATTCGACAACATACATTCATCGGCAATGACCGCACTTTGCGAATTCTCTTTGAAGCGGTTTGCGATGCCAGTTTGCAAGAGGCCCAAAGAACCTTAATGCATTTAATCGGCTACCACTTTAAAGACACGGCCGATCAACGCAGATTGCTATTAGAAGCGATGGATTATTGTTTCAGCGGACGGATCGATTTGGTCACCAAACCAGACCACCGTCAGTTGCTCGACGGACTTTTTTCAACTTATTTTGCCCATAACACCAAAAAAGTGCTCAACCAGCAACTCGATATTTTATACCAAAACAAGCCGCTGATGATTCAAGCTTCCATTGCCTTTGTGGTGATTTTTTTACACTTTTTAAATGATTCTAAATACTATATTCATGGGATCAGTGCCGCAGGGATTGAGCCGAGGTAGGTATTGAACAGAAGACAGATGTCAGAGGGCAGAATCCAGATGTCTGAGCACAGAGCACGGAAAATAGTTTTCGCAAGACCGTCTACAGGGCACAGGAGCCTGTTTCTGCGCCAACATCTGTTATCTGTTTTCTGACTTTTGTCTTCTGACCGCTGACCTCTGATGCATCAGATTGCGAGGTCAGTCGGCACCTTCTTGTCAAAATTGGTCAACCGCATCGCCATGAGGTGATCGACAATTTCGACATCTTGGAAAGCGAAGGAGGGCTTCTTTGGATTTGATAGCACGGAATTACGGCTGTGATAGGCTGCACCATATTCCGGGTCGATCTCAAGGGAGCGGTCGAAATCTCGAAAAGCCCGGGCGAGTTCTCCCAATTTTTCATAGGCCAGCCCGCGCAGGTGAAAGGCGCGCGCATACCTCGCGTCTAGCTTGATTGCCTGGTTAAAGTCTCCGATAGCATCGCGTGCGCTTCCTAATTTTAATCTGGCGGCACCCCGACACACGAAAAACAGTGCCAGGGTTGGATCGTATTTTATTGCACGCGAAAATAGGTCAAGGCTTGCGCTGTAATCCTTTTTGACATAAGCAGCGACACCTTCGTCAAACATTTTCCTGGCTGCATAGTTATTGGCCACGTCAATTACCTCCCAACTTCTATACCGCTTTTGGTTTTATGATTGCGGTCGTAAAACGTCAGTCGTGACATAAAATCCGCAAAGCAACTGAAATTAATAATAATATGATTCTTTTTATTGTGAGAATATAAAATATTCACTAGAAGCAAGATGTCAATGTATGCTGGAACGGGTTGCGCCGCCTGCATACCCATAAAATAAAGTGCCGGCGACAATCAAACCATCCGAATCATTTCGGTGAAGGACTATATGGCGCCGGTTGACCCGCCTGCCGGATCTTCTCGGACTCGGGGGTGGGGACAAAGAGTTTTTGGATGGAAGATGCGAATTGAGGCATTTTAAGAAGAAGCTGAGGAAAAAACTTAAAAAAGCCATTCTTTTTTGCTTTGTTCATAATATGCAACATTTGACGCTTGGTATAGAATTCTTTAAAAAGGGTGCCACGCAAGCGTTTGAGCTCTTTTATCGAGCAATGGTCCGAATAGACCTTCCCGTTGGGGGCAATATGATAATCAGGGTTTTGTGCGACCAGATCCGCTATGCCGGAATAAGGAAGGTTGTGAAGCATGCATAGGTTTAGCGTGTCCAATCCCAACTCACGGGCAAATGGCACGATCTGCTTCATTTCCTGGACACTTTCCCCAATGTTGCCCAGGATGAAATAACCGTGCAGGATTATGGGGCGGTCGCGAAGCACATCAAAGTATTCACGGATCTTGGCGGTATTGAAGCCCTTGCGCATGGAGCGCAGGGTTTTATCCTGGGCGGATTCAACCCCCAGCATTAAAATTGCAAATCCGGCCTGTTCCATTTTGCGGATCACATCCGGACGCCGGGCAATTTCCAGGCGCGCATTAACGATGTATTTTTTACGAATGCCGCGGGCAAGAATCAAATCACAAATACGCTCAACCCAATCCATGTCATAGGTGAATAGCTCATCCGCAAACGCAACAAAGGATGCCTTGATCAAGCCGAGTTCTTCCACGACGGATTCGGGTGAACGGCCGGACCAGTTTCGCTTCTGCCCCCAGGGATTGCGGTTGAATGAACAGAAAGTACAATTAAACGGGCAGCCGCGCGATGCAGAGAGTATGTCGAATTCTATCCCGGTCTTGAAACCGGATATTTCCAATTCATAGCTGTACCGGCGCAGGCTTCGGTTGGGATACAGACGGTCCGACAGGGGCGCCAAGCGGCGGGAGGAATTGTGATAAATATCGGTTCCCCTGCGAAAACTGAGACCGGCAATATTTTCAAGCGCCACACCCCGGCACAGGTCTTCCATTATCTCTTCGCCTTCGCCGCGAACGACGGCATTAACATTTGGAAGGGCAGCCAGCCAGCTTTCCGGATCAACGGTCACCTGTTGTCCGCCTAATATCGTAAAGATATTGGTCGGAACAGACCGAATTTCCGCCTGCAAAAACTCGATATCCCGTTGCCAATTAATCGAAAAACACACCATGTCGGTTTCGGGACGCAAATAATCGATGGTGCGGGCGGGTTCTTTTCGTAGGTCAAGGATTTCCAAGTCCTGGGCGTGCGGTTCAACGACGGTTCCAATGTATTCAATTCCTGAGGGCGGACAAAATTTGAATCTTTTTAGCCCGATTCGATAAGGATATACACAAAGAACATGCTGGTACATGTCGGTCTCCTTCCCTCCGTTCCCTTGAAGAGCCGCTTCTATTGGAAGCCTGCAAATTGGCGAACCGCATTCGCCGGACTTAAAACATAGAAGCTATTAATGCATAAAGTAAAATCGTTTGTCCCGCGTCGTCCAATGGCCATTAGACAACGATCTTATCCAGTTCATCTATATCCCACTGCAGCTTCATTTCCTCGAACACGATTCTGGCCTTTGACAGATATTCTTGCGCCTTCGCCTCACCTTCTTTTTGAAACCTGTCCCGGCCTTTAGACAGGCGTTTTCCAATTTCCGCGTAGGTTCTGGCGGCCTCCATTCGGAACCCAAAACGTTCCGCCTCTCGCATGCTTTTATCCCACCATTTTATGGCCTTATTTTTTCGGCCGACAAGCCAGCAATAGGTGCCCATTAACCGAAAGATTTCGGTCCTATCAAGTGCGGTTTTGTCGGAATTCTTTAAAGCCTGCTTAGCGCTGAGAGCGGATTTTTTCCGGTATTTTGCGATCTCCGCTCTATCATCGGATAGAGTTGCCCGTTGCAATTCATAAAGATCGAAATAAAATTGTCCGATCAGAAAACTGTTGACGTAAAATGGCGGTATGCGTCCGATTCTGGTGATCAGTTGCCGGGTTTGCAACAATGTATCCTGAGCGCCATCTAGATCCTTCAAAAGCATCTGTATGATCGCTTTGGATCCGAGATAATACACAACGGTAAACAGCCGGCCTGTTTTGCTCTGAAAGGAAACGCCCGCATCGGCCTGGGAGAGCGCATCGTAAAGCCGGCGGGATTTTAATAATAATTTTATTCGCAGTGAGTATTGATAGTGTCTGGCATTTTCATCTTCATAAGCCGCCCAGATCTCAGATAATTTTTCGATAAGCCGTTCGACTTCTCCAGAGGCGCCCCGTTCAATTTGGATGTGACCGTGAACATCGATGTAAGTTGATACGTGCCAGTATTCTCCAATTCTTAAATTGGGTTCTATCAGACTTTCGTCATAGGCTTTAATATTATCCCAATTTCCTGCAAAAAAATTATATAAAAGCTCATAAAAGTTGCAGTAAAACACCTGTTTAATATCGTTCTCATTCGCGACCTGCTTTGCATATTCTACAATTCTTTTGCTCAATTTGAAGGATATGCCGGTCCATGAGAAAAGACCGCTGGCACTGACCCACATGTCAAATCCATTTTCGACTTTGGCGATGTCAAACTTGCTAAGCCATCTCAACCCTCTAAGCAAACCGATAAAACAACCCTTCGGGTCCAGATAAACCAGTGAAACGGCTCTCTTATAGTTTATGTTGATGATTTGATTGTTCTTTTTACTCGGGATCTGTTTCGTCCTTTGTGATGGAAGATATAATTTTATGACCAGATTCACTATGTCCGCAAATAGCCGCAGCGCGATCACAGCCCTGTTTTTTGAAAATCCGACGCCCCATCGTCTCATTACGCTGTCAAAATATTCCAGTGCATTTACGTAGCGGCCTTTATTGAAAAAGGCCAGTGCGATATTTTTTTCAAGCATGGCCAATTTGTCGGGCCCGGCAGTATCGCCGTACTTCCTCAGATAAAGGCTCAACGCTTCCTGATAGTAGTTGAGCGCCTCGCTTGAAGCCGACACCTTCAATGCTTCCTCGCCCGCTTTTATCAGATATTGTTCGGCCTTATCCAGATCCTCGCCATTGCTGCAATGGTAGGAAAGCATGCCGTAAAACTCATGCAATCTCTGATTGAAAACCTTCTCTATGGATTCCGCCACCTTTAAGTGAAGTGCCTTGCGCTTTTTGTGCAAAATAGACGCGTAGGCGGTCTCCTGTACCAGCGCGTGCTTGAATAAATAGGCCAATTCTTTAATTTTCTTCAGCTCGCGGATAAACTGTGCTTCCTTAAGATAGGCAAGCTTGCTGTCTATTTCATTAATTGTCTTTGCCACCTCAACGAGAATAATATGGAAGAAGCTTCTCCCGATCACCGAGGCGATCCTTAACAGATCCCGCGTCTCTTCTTCAAGACGGTCAATTCTGGCCATGAGCACATCGTTGATCGTTTGCGGTATAATCATGGTCTCAATTTTCTCACTGACCTCAAAGGTGCCGTTTTTTACAATAAGGGCGCCCTGATCGATGAATGAACGCACCACTTCCTCAATGAAAAAAGGATTGCCGTCGGCACGTTTTATTATTTTGTTCATCACGGTGAGCGGAAATCCCTCGGTCTTCATCATATTTTCGATCAGGGCTTTGCTCATCTGTTCGTTCAGGGGTTCGAGCACAATATCGACACAATATTGCGGTAGTCTCTCTTTTAGCGTTTCCATGATGCGGTCGCTGGTCATCTGGTGATATGGACGAAATACATTGATAAAAAGAATCCGTTGCGTCTCCACCAGACGGAACAACGCTTCCAGCAGCTCGATCGAACTCGCGTCGGCCCAGTGCAGATCCTCGATCGCAATTACCAATGGATTCAGCGAGGCGGTCTTGATGACAAGGTCCCGGATATTTTTCAGGATCAGTTTCTCAAGGGCCTCGCCCTCTATACCCCTAATCCGGTCCGCATGCCGGCCCGAAAGCTTCATCCCCATTAGGGTTGCCACAAATGGAAGGATTTCATCCGCCTCTTCGGGATACACATTCCAAACCGCCGTCTCCAGCTTTCTGAATGCCGAGGTACTGCTTTCATCCTCGCTTATCCCGGCCCATTGCTTAAAAAAATCTATAATCGGGTGATAACTTAAATTCGCTCCTATTGAGGTTGCTCTTCCCTCGAGGAGATCAACACGCTTCATCACTTCCCGGCCTTTGAGCTCAGCCACGAGTCTCGATTTGCCAATACCGGCTTCACCGATAATGTTGACAATCGAACCCTCGCCATTGATGGCCTTCATTACCTGAAGCTCCAACCGGTTGAGCTCATTTTCTCTCCCCACCAGTTCAGAGTAGATCATGCGTTCGGATCCCAGACGCGGGCGGTATACGTCTTCTTTTGCAGCCAAAACCTTATAAATTGGGACCGTCTTTTCTTTACCTTTGACTTTTCTTTCGCCGAGGGCCGCAAATCGAAAGAGCCCTTCGGTTAGTTTGAAGGTGCGTTCGGTCACATAGGTCGTTCCCGGCTCTGCGAACTGCTCCATGCGTGAGGCTAAATTTACGGTGTTCCCAACCGCTTTGAACTCAACGCGGAGATCATTGCCCAGGGTACCCACGACGACCGGTCCGGTGTGAATTCCGATTCGCATTTTGATGGGCGTTATCCCCTTATTTCGGTTATTAAAATCGTCTATCGCACGGTGGATGGACAGGGCGGATCGAAGGGAGCGTTGCGGCGCGCCCTCCAGGGCAATCGGCGCTCCGAAAAGGGCCATTATACCATCTCCGGTCATATCATTGACGGTGCCCTCATAGTCGTGGACATTGTGAATGAGTATTTCATAGATCTGGTCCATGATTGAATAAGCTTCTTCGGGACCGAGACTTTCGACCAGAGCCGTAAACCCCACCATATCGCAGAACATGACCGAGACCTGTTTGCGCTCACCTTCAATCTTATTTTTCTGTGATAGAATCTTCTCTGTTATGCCCGTAGGGAGATAGCGCCGAATTCTGTCGAATCTTTCATCAACGGAGCGGGCTTTATGGATGGGTTCGGGTGGCGGCGCCAAATGCTGACCGCATTTGCTGCAAAATTTTTTCCCGTAAGGCAATTTCGCGCCGCATTTTGTGCACTCCAGCTCGAGCTTAGTTCCACATTCTGCACAGAACTTTACCCCGTCACGGTTCTCAGATTGGCAACTGGGGCATTCCATTTATTCGGCCTTCCATTAGTTTTTCATGAAAACGATATGGATAAACACAGAGGAATGTCGGATAGCTAAATGAGGAATATCTTAATTTGGGCGCAATGTCAATTATATGAAAACTGAATATGTCATTGCTGGATCCTGGAGGGGTGGATATTATTTAAGGTACACGATCTCCCCGCAGCGGTTCTGGCTGGCGACGGTCAAACGCGGTTTGCAAAGGGTGAGGGCTTTGGAAACTTCCGTCAATACCTTTTGAGGGGTATTGTTGGTTTCACTTAAATGCGCGAAGATGACATGCTCAAGGCGACGATGCTGTAACGCCATGAGTAAGTTTTTTGACTGTTCATTGGAAAGATGCCCGCGGTGGCTCTGGATACGCTGCTTCAGCGGCCATGGATAGGGTCCGTTTGCGAGCATATCCGAATCATGATTGGCTTCAATAATGAGTAAGTGGCAGTGTTTCAAATTTGCTTTTACCGACGGCGTGATGGTACCCAGGTCAGTTGCCAGGCCGATGCGTTTGCCATTTTGTCCAATTGTAAAACCCATCGGGTTAGCTGCATCATGGGATATTGCAAAGGGGTGTATAATCAAATTGTTTATCTGAAAGGGTGAACCGCATTGGAAGGTCCGGATCTCGTGGACGGAATTGCCGATTGACACTTTTTTTTCAATTTTGCGGTTAAGGTATATCGGCAGCTTTAACTGGCGGGAAAGTACCCCGACGGCCTGGATATGATCACTGTGTTCATGGGTAACCAGAATGGCGTCCAGGTCCTTGGAGTTCAGCCCTCGAGACTTGAGGCGGCGTTTAATTTCAGTGCCGGAGAGGCCCGCATCCACAAGTATGGCGGTAAAGCCGTCTGAAATATAAATGGCGTTGCCCCTGCTGCCGCTGGCCAATACACAAACGGCCAGGCTATAGTCGGCGCACTGTCGGGGTCTCTGTAATTCCAGTTTCATCAACTTATCCAATTCAGCCTTAATTGCATTAGGCTGAATGATCGCTTCGTTTTAGGAGCGTTTCACTTCAGGAGCGCTGCGCTTGAGGCGTCAAAATTTGCTTCCGGCCTCAAAGCCCGAAGGGATGCTCCTCAAGGCTCGAAGAGGCGCTCCTAAAGCCCCGCAATTGGGCGGGGCACTCTTTAGACTTACTTACCCGTATGCCCGAATCCACCGGTATTGCGCTTGGTTTCGTCGAGTTCCTCTACGATCTCAAGTTCGGCAAAATATACTTTTTTAATAACCATCTGGGCAATCCGGTCGCTGCGCCGAAAGGTGTATGGTTTACCCCCCAGATTGATCACCGCGATTTTTATTTCCCCCCGGTAATCGGTATCGATGGTTCCGGGCGAATTAATCAATCCGATACCATGTTTTATCGCCAACCCGCTGCGCGGTCTGATCTGGGCTTCGAATCCCTCCGGAAGCGCGATGGCAAAACCGGTGGGAATTAGTGTGAGTTCACCTTTGTTCAGAATCAGATCTTCTGTTATGGCGGCACACAGATCCATCCCGGCTGATTGTGAGGTCATATAACGCGGCAATGGAATGTCTGAATCCGTCTCGGGACGCAGACGCACGATTTTAATGACCGGGGAAGAATTCATCATTTTAGGGTTTCAGGTTTTCCACCGCAGGTGTATTCGGTGTCAGCGTTTTAGCCGTCACTGGCTACTGGCGGCTGTTGCCTTGTCCCTGACCTGTGGTTGAAAATTTCCGCTTATCGGCGCTCAGGTTACCAAACCCGCGATGCATCTCTAAAATTTTGGAGTCAGTGTTCAGCAGCCAGCAACAAGGAGCCAGAAGCCCGTAGCCCCAGACCCCGGAAACCTCAATTTAACATCGAGATTATGACCCTGCCCCCTTAAACAATCGCGCTAGGTGAAGAGGAGATCCTCAAATGGCTTTTTATCCTGAACCGGGCCGAGCATCGTTAAAACCATCTTTTCCTTCTCAAAAAGGATGTTCGCCAGATCCAAAAGTTCCTTCGCTGTAACCGCTTCAACCTTTTCAATGACCTCCTGCAGGCCGATGTCGCGGTTAAAATGGATCTCGTTCTGGGCAATGCGGACCATCTGATTATCATTGCTCTCAGAAGCCAGCAAGAGACTGCCCTTGGTGTATTCTATGGCGCCCTGGAGTTCAGCAGCAGCTACAGATTCTTTTCTTAATTTGCGCAATTCATTTAAGACCAGTTCGGTGGTCTCAAGCGCCCGTTTGGGATCAACCGCAAAATAGATACCAAACATTCCCGTGTCCACATGCGCGGTAATGAAGGAGTACACCGTATAGGCCAGCCCCCTTTTTTCCCGGATTTCCTGAAAGAGCCGGGAGCTCATGTTGCCCCCCATGATCGTGTTGAGCAGCGAATAGGCGTACCGTCGGGGATCGGTAATCGACAATCCCGGAGCTCCCAGGCATATGTGGACCTGCTCAAGTTCCCGGTAGGTGAGATCCACAAGGGATTGGCCCGGAGGCGCAAGACGCTCGACAACGCCGTTTCCCGGACGGATGGATTCAAAAGCCGGCCCCACCCGGTCGGTTATGCTGGGATGCGCCACATTCCCGGCAACCGAAATCACAATGCGATCGGGCTGATAGAGGCGATGGAAGAATTTTTTTATCAGATCGGCATCAAACCGAATGATATTTTCCGGTTTGCCTAATATCGAGCGTCCCAATGGGTTGTCCCCCCAAAAGTTTTTGCCCGAAAGCAGATGGACATATTCATCGGGGCTGTCTTCAACCATTCCGATTTCCTGAAGAATGACCGGACGCTCTTTTTCGATTTCCAAGGGGTCAAAGATTGAATTTAAAAAGATATCGGAGAGGATGTCGACCATGGTTTCGGTGTGCGTGTCCATCACTTTGGCGTGATAGCAGGTGTTTTCCATGGTCGTAAACGCGTTGGTATGCCCGCCGATAGCGTCAAATTCTTTGGCAATCTGGAATGCGGATCGTCGCCGGGTCCCTTTAAAAATCATATGTTCGATAAAGTGAGAAAGACCGCTTTCAGACAAATTTTCATCGCGGGCACCCACATTTACCCAGACCCCCATCGAAACCGACCGTGTTTGGGGCATTTTCTTGGTTAAAATCCGGATACCATTTTTCAGAACCGTCTTATTGATTGGTCCGGCCATGCTTCTCTTCCAGGACAGCTTTGTGGCTTAACCGGATTTTCCCATCCCGGCTGATTTCTAACACTTTAACTCTGAGCGGATCTCCCTCTTTGACGACATCCGATACTTTGGTTATCCGGCGATTGGCGAGTTGAGAGATATGCACCAGACCGTCCGAGCCCGGCAGTATCTGTACGAATGCGCCAAAATCCGTAATCTTGACAACTTTGCCGTCATAGATGGCGCCAACTTCCGGCTCCTGAGTGAGATCTTGCACCATTTTAATTGCGGCATCACCTTCCTCCTTTGAGTAGGCGGCAATTTTAACCAAACCGGAATCATCAATTTCAATGCTGGTATTGGTTTCACTTTGAATACCTCGGATTATTTTTCCGCCCGGGCCGATCACCTCACGTATTTTGTCCGGGTTAATCTTGATCGTACTGATTGTAGGTGCATACGGCGAGATTTCTTTGCGCGGCTCTTTAATGGTTTCCAGCATTTTGTTGAGGATAAAAATCCTTCCCAGGCGGGCCTGCTCCAGAGCCTTTTGCATGATATCTCTGGAGAGCTCGTGGATTTTAATGTCCATTTGAAGAGCGGTAATCCCGTCGGCGGTACCGGTGACCTTGAAGTCCATATCACCGGTATGATCTTCATCGCCGAGAATGTCTGAAAGAATAACGACCTGATCTTCCTGTTTTACAAGGCCCATCGCAATGCCGGCCACCGGCGCTTTTATGGGCACCCCCCCGTCCATTAAGGCCATACAGCATGCGCATACGGTCCCCATGGATGAGGACCCGTTGGATTCGAGGACCTCTGAAACCAGTCGAATCGTATAGTCGAAGGTTTCCTTATCCGGCAAAATCTTTTCAATGGCCCGGGTGGAAAGTCCTCCATGTCCGATATCCCGGCGGCTCGGGCCGGAAATTCGTCTGGTTTCACCCACGGAGTAAGGCGGAAAATTATAATGCAGCATAAACGGTCTAAATTCCTCACCGTATAGCGTTTCAACGCGCTGCTCATCCTGTCCGGAGCCAAGGGTCAGCACACCGAGCACCTGGGTTTCGCCCCGGGTAAAAAGGGCGCTGCCGTGAGGTCTTGGCAAAAGACCGACCTCACAGGTTATGGGTCGGATTTCGTCGAATTTTCGATTATCAATCCGACGGCCTTCTTTCAGAATGAGATCGCGGCTGATCTGTTTCTGAATGTCTTTGAGTGTGTCATAAACTTCGGCCTTGCGGTCGATATAGTCTTCGCCTAAAGCTTCAAATATTTCGGCTTTGAGTTCACGCAGGGCATCCTGGCGATTTGTTTTCTGCGGGATCAGGATGGCTGCGCGCAACCGCTCGGAAGCCTGCGCATTTATTGCCGTGAACAGCTCCGGATCTTTTTCAGGCGGCGTGAATATTCTTTTCGGCACCCCCTTTGATTCTTTTAATTTGAGCTGTAGATCAATGAGCGGCTGCATTTCCCGATGGCCAAAAAATATCGCTTCCAACATATCCGCTTCGCTCACCACATCACTGCCGCCTTCCACCATCACGACTCCGGTTTTAGAACCCGCCACGATGATATTGATATCGCCATTTTCTAATTCCGAAGTTGACGGATTGATCTTAAACTGACCGTTAACGCGCCCCACACGGACACAGGCGATCGGTCCGGCAAAGGGTATATCGGATATCTCCAACGCCGCCGAAGCGCCGATCATGGCGAGCGTATCCGGGTCATTTTCCTGGTCCATAGATAGCACGGTCGCAATTACCTGGGTTTCGTAGCGCCATTCTTTGGGGAACAGGGGCCGGATCGGCCGGTCGATCAACCGGGCAGTTAAGGTCTCCTTTTCACTGGGTCGGCCGATTTCACGACGGAAGTAGTTGCCGGGGATCCGGCCGGCAGCATAAATTTTTTCTTGATATTCAACTGTCAGGGGTAAGAAATCTGAGATCCTTACGTCATGGTCTGCAACAGCAGTAACAAGGACAAGCGTGTCTCCATATTGAACCAGAACCGATCCCGATGCCTGTTTGGCAACTTTGTCGGTCTGGATGCTCAGGATCCTGCCCCCGACTTCTTCTTTCAGTAAAATTTCCATATTTTTCTCCTAATGTTAAGCGACGCCAGATTCAATTTTTCGAGTGTAAGCAATAATTTCAAAAGCGTCTTTAAAAATCGCAAAACCTTCCATCTCCCTGCATGGTCATATCATCCGGAAGTAGATTAGATTTGGGAAGGCATCTATTCTATCCATTACCTATGTGCGCTTAAAGGTCGCTATCGCATGTTGCCGTTGAAGCAGATAATCATTCAAGCGGCCTGGGTGCGCCTTTTGGGTTGGTTACCGTTTCAAGCCCAGCGTGTCGATTATGGCCCGATAGCGATTGACGTCTTTATGCTTCACATAGTTCAACAGTCTGCGGCGTCGGCCGACAAGCATCAAAAGACCCCTGCGGGAATGATGATCTTTTTTGTGAATCTTTAAATGCTCTGTGAGAGAGGAAATACGATAGGTCAATAGCCCCACTTGAACTTCTGGCGATCCGGTGTCTGTTTCATGCAGTTTAAATTTGTCAATCAACTTCTTTTTGTCTTCTGTGTCAAAAACCACTTTTCCGGCCTCCTATAAGAATAATTGTCATTTATTATGTTTTCGATTCGACTTTTTTAATTTGGAAAAACACACGCGTATGAGAATATGTCCTGGTTTTTCATATTATTTAGTACCGCCAGCAACCGATTACCGGCATCCACGACTTTGATATTCGCAGTGTGCCTGTTTCTTTTTACAGATACTGGGTCGAAACTCAAATCTTTTTTTGTTACGGGCTTGCCGTGCCTGATTTTTTCGATCAAATCCGCATCGGCAACAACAGCCGGCATACCCGTTAGGGCATCTGCCATGCTGACGATAAAGCTTGAATAATCACCGGCTCGCACCCGTTTTTCTAATGCAGGCAACGAGATGGCCTGCTGAATTCTAAACCCACTGCTCTCAACGCGTCTCAGCGCATGCAGGTGGCCACCACAGCCGAGTTGCTTCCCCATATCGGCACATAACGTGCGAATATACGTTCCGGCAGAACAACTGACCTTAAAGCGGACCAGGGGCAACTTTATTTCAAGAATTTTGATGCTTGAGATGTATACTGTTCTGGCCGGCTTTTGAACCGGTGAACCCCTTCGCGCCAACTTGTAAAGTGGCGTTCCTTTGTGCTTCAAAGCCGAAAACACCGGCGGCTGCTGTTCAATTCTGCCTTCAAATTGCTTAACCGCAGACCGTATCGTGTTTTCGGCGAAATCAACCCCCCTGCTTTCGGCCGTAACGGTCCCGGTCGAATCCTGGGTATCGGTTTCGATTCCCAGCTTAAGGGTCGCTTCGTAGGTTTTGTCGCCGGCCAGCAAGAATCTGGCCAGGCGAGTTGCATCATTTATACAGCAGACCAGCACACCCTGGGCAAATGGGTCCAGAGTGCCGGCATGACCCACTTTTCTGGCATCCAGCAGGCGTTTCACACAGGCGACGACCTTTGCCGATGTTATATTTTGAGGTTTATCAACGGCGATAACCCCGGCTATATCCGGCTGGCTTGTTGATGGCAGCTTTTTATTAAGGGATGATGGACTCATCCGGGCTACAAATCTTCGGCCAAGGTAATGATTTTTGTTTTCAAGGCGACTAAGGTCGACTCGATTTGAAATCCGGCGGCACTGGCATGCCCGCCGCCGCCAAACTTACTCGCTATTTTGGCTACATCCACGCTGCCTTCCGATCTCAGACTGACGTGGTAGCGGTTCATATTGGTGAATTTACCGGCCCCATTTTTAATTTCATGAATGAGTGCGGCGACTTTTACATCTTCAATGCGCCGCGCATAATTGATCATACCATCTAAATCTTCCGTGTTTGTTCCGGTTGTATTCAGCATGCTGCGGGTTATGGTCATCATGGACAATTTGCCATTGTCTGAAATTTCGATCGAGTTCAGCGCCATATTTAACAACTTGATGCGACCCAGGGAATAGGTTCCAAACACGTGTTGCGCAACGCTGTGGGGGTCTACCCCAGCGGCGATCATCTCTTTGCTGATGCTAAATGCCGCTTTGTTTGTGTTCGAAAACCGAAACGAGCCGGTATCCGTTAAAATTCCGGTGTAAAGTGAAGTGGCGATGGCTCTATCAAAAGGGATCTCCAAGCTTTTGATCAAGCGGTACACGATTTCGGCCGTAGCGCAGGCCGTGGTATCAATGAGCTGGATATTGCCGAAGCCGGTATTTGAAACATGATGGTCAATGTTTATGATCACAGGTATTTTGCCGATTGCAGAGGCCGCTTCCCCGACCCTGAACATGTCGCCACAGTCAAGCAAGATGGCCGTATCATAGGTATCCGTTTCTTTAATGTACCGCATGATTTGATCTACGCCGGGAAGAAATCGATAGACGGCCGGAATAGCGCTTGCGTTATAAAGGGTTGTTTTTTTCCCGTACTTGCGCAGCGCCAAACCGAGTGCGATCAGACACCCCACAGCGTCGCCATCCGGTTCTGCATGCGATGCGATCAAATGATGTTCACCGCTTTTAATGTTTCGAATGATTTGATCCGTTTTCACTTTTGGTTGCCTTGATCAGTTCATCAATATGGGCGCCATATTCCAGGGATTCATCATAAAAAAATTTTATGTCCGGCATGTATTTTAGATCGAGCTCATGCGCCAGGGTGCGTTTAATAAAACCAAGGGCGCTGCTAAAGCCATTTATGGTATCGCCTTTTTTTTGAACGCCACCGGAGGTGGTAAAATAAATCCGCGCATGCTTTAAATCACGCGAAACCTTAACGCCGGTGATGGTGGCCATTTTAAGGCGGGGATCCCTGACCTCTTTTTTAAGTATATTGGACAGCACCTGCTGGATTAAACCGCCCACCCTGTCCGCTCGAGAAAATGGAATCATAAACTGATTATTTCCATTTCAGTGTCGATGATTTCGGCCAACCCAAGGTCGTCGACCATGTTAAATATTTTATCTATTTTTGAATTAATCAGCGTTTTATCATTACCAACCAATGAAAAGCCGATCTCGGCTCGCTGGTGAATATCGTTCAAGGCGACTTCCGCCACCGATGCATTAAAGTTATTGCGCATCCTGCTGATAATCGATTTTACGACTTTTCGCTTTCCTTTCAGAGAACGGCAATCATGCAGTCTGAAAGTGATAATTCCAATTCCAACGACCATAATTGTTATTCGTTATGGGTTATTCGTTATTGGTAATTTGAGATGAATAATTTGCAATCCGATTAAGTGGCGCATGCGCAAATCTAATAACTCATAACAAATAACGAATAACTTCTATCTCAAGGTATTTGAACTATTTTGGGATTCCAAAACAACGGACAGTTTGGTCTATGCTTAATCAAGCTGCGGTCTGATCTCCTCCAGATAATAACACTCGATCGTGTCACCCACTTTGATGTCATTAAAATTTTCAATGCCGATTCCACATTCATAGCCGGCTTTAACTTCTTTGACGTCGTCTTTAAAACGTCGCAGAGAAGAATTTTTCCCTTCGTAAGTTACGATGCCGTCTCTGAGAAGACGCATATTTTGGCCACGCTCAATCTTGCCATCCGTCACGTAACAGCCGGCGATATTCCCGATTTTAGGTATCTGGAATACTTCGCGAACCTCGGCTGTACCCAGGGTCCGTTCTTCAAACGTGGAGGCCATCATTCCGGCCAGCGCGCTTTTCACATCTTTGATAACGTCATAAATAACATTGTAAAAGCGCATGTCCACATTTTCCTCGTGGGCCAGGGATTGAACCTTCGGGCTGGGTCGAACGTTGAAACCGATCACTATGGCATTCGATACGGTGGCCAGGGAGATATCCGACTCGGCAATCGTACCGCTGGCTGAATGGACAACATTTACCTTCACTTCATCGTTGGAAAGCTTTGTTAAAGAGTCGTTGAGTGCCTCAATAGATCCATGAACATCGGCCTTAATGATGAGGTTCAGATCCTTAACCTCTCCTTCCTGCATGCGTTCGAAAAGCTTGTCCAGACTCATTCGACTGGATTGCGCCAGCTCCTTGGATCGTTGTTTCTGCTGCCGATGCTCGCTAACCTGTTTGGCGTTTTTTTCATCCTTAAGCGCAAGAAATTCGTCGCCGGCCATGGGCACACCGGATAAGCCGACGATTTCTACCGGAATAGAGGGGCCGGCAGATTCTACCTGGGCACCTCTGTCGTCCAGCATCGCCCGGATTCTGCCGTAATGAATTCCGCACACGATCGGATCCCCGGCGCGCAGCGTGCCTTCTCTTACTAAAATGGTGGCGACAGCTCCCCGGCCTGAGTCGATTTTGGCCTCCACCACATGACCCGTGGCGAGTTTGTCCGGGTTGGCTTTAAGCTCGAGCACTTCGGCTTGGAGCAATATCATTTCAAGCAGCTCGTCAATCCCCTGGGCCTGCTTGGCCGAAACGTTGACGTAAATCGTGTCGCCGCCCCAGTCTTCCGGTGTCAGGCCGATTTCGGCAAGCTCCCGTTGCACTTTTTCGGGCTCTGCATTTTGTTTGTCAATTTTGTTTATGGCGACAATTATGGGTACCTGAGCCGCTTTGGCATGATTAATGGCCTCAATTGTTTGCGGCATAACCCCGTCATCGGCGGCAACCACCAGAACCACAATATCGGTCACCTGCGCGCCCCGGGCGCGCATGGCAGTGAAGGCCTCGTGGCCGGGTGTGTCCAAAAAGGCGATCTGCCCTTTATCGGTGGCGACATGGTATGCGCCGATATGTTGGGTTATCCCGCCGGCTTCCATTTCAGAAATTCGTGTTTTACGAATCACGTCGAGCAAAGAGGTTTTTCCATGATCAACATGGCCCATGATGGTAACGACCGGTGGCCGGTGGACCAGTTTGGCCGGGTCATCGGTTTCTTGCTGCAAGAGGGTTTCTTCCTCAAAACTGGCGCGTTCCACTTCATAATTAAATTCCGAGGCAATCAGAGCGGCCGTGTCAAAATCAATGGTTTGATTGACGGTTGCCATAGAGCCCATTGCCATCAGAGACTTGATAATCTCGCTGGACTTGATTCCCATCCGTTTGGCCAGGTCGGCGAGCATAATGGCTTCATCTATTTTAATCCGGCGCTTAATCGCCTTGGCAACTGTAATCTGAGTTTTTTGTCCGCTGGCTACTTTTTTGCCCTTAACCAGCTTGCGTTGCTTGCGCGACCGATACCCCGTTGAATAAAGATCTTCCCCTTCGATCACCGCTTTTCTTCGAAAAGAGATTTTCTTTTTGAGGAATTTGCGGTCGACATCCGGTTCTTCAACTTTTTTCTTGCGTTTCTTTTTCCCCCTTCCAACAGTTGCGGGCTCGGTTTCCGGCAGCGGTTGATCTTCAAGGGCTTTTGGGCGGACCGGCAGTTCTTGAACCTTGGCTTCTGCTGTCTTCGGTTGCGCTTTTTTCTTTTTTACAGGTTTTTCAACAGGCTTGACCGGTAGTTTGATAATTTTGGCAGAAGGCTCTTTTTTGCGAACCTTTTTCGGCTTTACGGCTTTTTGGGCAGCAGGTTTTTCCTCGGCCGCCGGTTCTTTGACCGTCTCGGGCGCCTCGGCTTCTGCTTCTGCAGCCGCCGGCTCCTGATCAACAGGTTTTTCAATTTTCTCTGCCGGCGCTTCAGAATCTTTCGGCGGGGCAGCTTCTTCAGGCTGGGCTTCAGCACTCGCAGGCGCGTCAACTTTAACTTTTTTGCGACGCCTGCGTATGACAGTCGGTTTTACCCGTGTTTCCTCGACGGTCTCTTTTTTGGTACCAAACAGAGATGCTTTGATTTCTGCAATGACGTTGTCATCCAAAGCGCTCATATGGCTTTTGACAGAAATATCCATATCCTGGAGCTTGGCGAGCAGCACTTTGTTGGTCATGTTCAGATCTCTGGCAAGTTCGTGTACTCTGAGCCTGGCCATTATTTCCCCCAAGGTTTTGATTTCCATTCCGTACAGACCGGAGCAGAAAAAGATAAATTGTTCATGTTTAAAAATAATCCCTCAGAAACTAGGCCGTTTCTGAATCCGTTTGATCGTTTTGAGGTTCTTCCGCAGATGGTTCATCGACTTTTTCGGTAACACCTTCAGGTTCTTCCGCCGAAAGCTCATCGTCTTTTTCTGAGCCGCTTTCAGCTTCTTGAACAGATGGTTCATCGCTTTCAACTGGCGCAGCTTGTGCCATTTCTTCTTCATCGATGTCTTCAGCTTGTTTGGCCTCTACTACGGCGGTCTGAGCGGCGGCAATTAATTTCCCGGCTTTCTCTTCACCGATCCCTCTGACTTGAATTAAATCCTCTGGAGCCGCATGGCTGACCTCTTCGGCCGAGTAAAATCCCGATTCATAGAGCGCATCCGCCATACTGATTCCAATACCCGGTAAAGCAACCAATGAATCATAGCCGCTTTGCATGGCTTTGCTATAGCGGGTTTCACTCTTTACATCCAGGTGCCAGCCGGTTAGTTTGGAGGCCAAACGGACGTTCTGCCCTTTTTTACCGATGGCAATCGATAAAAATTCATCCGGGACAATCACTTCCATGGATTTATTGGTTTCATCAATGATAACCCTGGAGATCTCGGCGGGCGCCAATGCATTGCAAACATATTTGGCAGGGTCGACATGCCATGGAATGATATCGATCTTTTCACCCCTTAGCTCCTGTACGACATTCTGAACACGGCTGCCCTTCATGCCCACGCAGGCCCCCACAGGGTCAATGTCGGAATTGTTTGAAGCAACGGCGAATTTGGCTCGGATGCCCGGTTCGCGCGCGGCTCCCATGATATTTACGATTCCTTCGCTGATTTCAGGCACCTCGGTCCGAAACAGATGAATCAAAAAATTCGGATGGGTGCGGGAGAGAATAATTTGCGGACCACGAGATTCCTGCAGCACATCCAGAATGTACGCACGTATCCGGTCACCGCGTCGATAGGTTTCTTTGGGAACCTGTTCCCGAACGTGAACAATGCCTTCGGTATGACCGAGATTAACAATAATGTCGCCGCGGTCGATGCGTTGAACAATACCATTGATAATGTCCCCGCGGCGATCGATGAAACTGGCATAAACAGCATCTTTTTCCGCATCTTTCATTTTCTGAATAATGACCTGTTTGGCCGATTGCGCCGCTATTCGCCCGAAGGTTGAGGTATCCATTTTTGTGCCGAGACTGTCTCCGATTTCACAATCCGGATCTAATTTGCGTCCCTCTTCAAGGCTGATTTGAAGTGCCGGTTCGGTCACCTCTTCAGCGACATCCTTGAACTGGAAGACTTCAATTTCACCGGTATCGTTGTTGTATCGGACCTCGATATCCATTTTGCTGCCAAACTTTTTCCGGGCAGCAGATTTTAATGCCTCTTCGAGAGCCCGGATCAGAACTTCCCGGTCGATGCCTTTATCCCGGCTAACCTGTTCAACGACACGATTTATATCTGAAATTTGCATCAGATTTCTCCATCAACATCGACAAGCCGCGCTTTGGAAATTTCTCCAAACGGGATGTCGACCGTTTTTTCTTTTGATGATAACGTAACCTTCTCCGCTGTTAATCCAGCAATCATTCCCGTAAAATTCTTTTGCCCGCCAATCGGCTGCAAGGTTTTGATTTTTGCCAAGCGCCCTTTAAATCTTTCGTAATCCTCTAATTTGGATAACGGTCGTTGAGGCCCCGGTGATGTGACCTCCAGATTATACGGCCCGATGTTATCAAGATGCACGTCCAGCAAATCATTTAACTGTCGACTCACATTGACACAATCATCTAATGCAACCCCGCCCGCCCGATCGATATACACGCGCAGGATTCTGCCGGCCGATTCTCTTTGATATTCAATGTGCACAAGTTCCAAATTTTCACCGGCGCAGAGCGGTTTGGCAAGTGCCTCTACTTGATTGATGATGTTTTTCTCCCTTTTGGATCCGGTTTGTCTGCTACGGTTATCCGATGTGTTGGCTTTAAATTTGCGTCTCTTCTTTTTCACCAGATCCTTTAACGGCTTCCCGAAAAAACAAAAAACGGGCTTACGCCCGTTTCCTTAATTCCAGGTAGACCTTCGACTTTTGTGCGATAAAAGTTATCAGTTCATAACACCGACCATAAGGTAATAGTTAATTCCATCTCACAGTCCTTAAAAAGTCCACCCCAACCAAAAAGGAAACGAACCCGTACTGGAGCGGGCAACGAGATTCGAACTCGCGACACCAAGCTTGGGAAGCTTGTACTCTACCAGCTGAGCTATGCCCGCTCTTCAATCTAGATGATTATGACAAAATCGATCGGTTGTCAATATATTTAAATAAATAAAGTGGCGCCTTAATCGAGCAAATCTTTTATGGAATTGAGTTCCGAATGCAATTCCTTCAGCAATTGCTTTACGGGCATATCTTTTTTGCCGGCTTTGGCGGACAAATGTCGGCGGGCTCCCTGGATGGTAAACTTTTTTTCATAGAGCAGGTTCTTAATTTTAAAAATCAGCTCGAGATCCTTGCGGGTATACAACCGTTGACCGGAGGACGTCCGCTTGGGTCGCATCCGTGGAAATTCGGTTTCCCAAAACCTCAAAACATACGCCGGCAGCTTTACAATTTTGCTGGCCTCGCCTATCCGAAAATAAAGCTTGTCGGGTATGTCTTTTTGATTTGAATTGAAATCCTGCATTTCCGGTGCCATGGTTCGGCCGGCGCATCCGGACGTCAGGCCGGCAAAGTAGCTTTAAATTGCTCAACCAGTCTCGCCGCTATTGATTGATGGACGGGCGTTACATCATCATCTTCAAGCGTTTTTTGTGACGAGCGGTACGTTACCCGCAAGGACACGCTTTTTTTGCCGGGGGCGATGGGTTTACCTTCAAACATATCCAGCAAACTGAAACTTTCAACCAGCGCTTCCGGTTGATCCTGAGCCGCGTTGATAATTTTTTGGGCTTCAAGATCGTTGTCCACGATGATCGTGATGTCCCTGACAACTGCGGGAAACTTAGGAATCGGCTTTGACTGCGTTATATCCCGGATCAACGGAATCAGACGATCGAAATTAATTTCGAATAAAAAGGATGTCTGGGTCAAGTCGTAATTTTCAAGCACCTGCGGATGAATTTCACCCACCAAACCGATACGCACATTGTTACATAAAATTTGAGCCGTGTATCCGGGTCTTGTATAGGTGCATTCGTTTTCCGGCAGCCGGGAAAAGTGAACCCCATCGAATCGCAATGCAGTTAGCAGGCCTTCGACGACGCCTTTAATATCAAAAAAATCGCAATCCGCCCCGCGGTCAAGCCAGGAAGCATCATAACGTGTCCCCGTCCAGAGTCCGGCCAGTATTTCGGTCTCTTTGGGCAGTTGTTTTGGGTTTTCGTTGATAAATATTTTGCCGATTTCAAAGATTTTTAAATTCTTTATTTGCTGGGAAAAATTATGATGCACGGTTTCAAGCAACCCCGGAACCAGGGATGTGCGCATCGCGGCCTGATCTTCGGTCAATGGATTTAAAATTTCCACCATTAATCGCCGCGGATCATCGGGATCGATTCTAAGTTTATCACAGGACTGCTTATGTGCAAAACTATAATTGATGGTTTCGCGGAATCCAAGCCCAGCCATTAACTGGCGCACCCGGTTGCGCAGGTCGATTTCTTTATGCTGTGATCGGCCGGCGGCCGGCATTTCGGGAAATGTCGTCGGGATATTGTTATATCCCAATAAGCGGGCGGCTTCTTCCATGAGATCTTCCGGTCGGGAGATATCCACACGGAAACTTGGCGGTGTTACAATTAAGGTGTCTCCATCTTTTTTCGTAGCCGGTTTCTCAACCTTGAATTCAATGGATTTGAGAAAATTTTCAATTTCTTTGCGCTTCAGCTGCGTGCCGAGCAAACGGTTGGTATTTTTTACGCTCAGCCGCACGCTTTTGACGGACTGTTGATTGGGGTATTCATCTATCAGGCCGCCGATCAAGCGTCCACCGCCAATCTCCAACATCAGCTTTGCCGCTCTGTTTGCAGCCGCAATCTGTCCTTCGGGATCAATTCCGCGTTCGAAGCGATGGGAGGCGTCGGTGTTCAGCCCCAGTCGTTTGGAGGTGCGGCGGATGCTGACCGGATTAAAATAAGCGCTTTCCAGCAACACCCGGGTGGTGTCGTCCTCAATTTCCGAGTTCAGGCCGCCCATGACACCGCCGACCGCCACCGCTTTTTCGCCATCACAGATCATGAGCATCTCGGGGTCCAAAACCCGTTCTTTTTGGTCCAGGGTGACAAACGTTTCGCCCTGATTGGCCGTGCGCACCACAATTCTGTTTTGCGCCAGGCGGTCAAAATCAAAGGCATGCAGGGGCTGACCGGTCTCCATCAACACAAAGTTGGTCACGTCTACAATATTATTGATGGGCCGCAGCCCTACGGATAGAAGCCGTTCCTGCAGCCAGAACGGGGATGGTTTGATTTTAATATCTTCGAGCAGGCGCGCCACGTAGCGCGGGCAGTGGTCCGGCGCTTCGATTATAACGGATGTGAACTCGGAAATCTCATTGCTTTTGTCGGCAAGTTTAAAGTCAGGATATTTTAAGCGTGCTTTTTCAATGGCGGCAATTTCGCGGGCCACCCCGATAACGCTGAGGCAATCAGGCCGGTTCGGGGTCAGTTCGATCTCAAATACCGTGTCCGAGAGTGCCAGGGCCGATGCCAGTTTGTCGCCGACCTTCAAAGAAGGATCAAGGGCCATGATCCCGCTTCGATCGTCACCCAGGCCCAATTCGCCCTCACTGCAAAGCATGCCATCGGATGTCTGCCCACGGATGACACTTTTTTCCAGAACAAAGCCTTCCGGGAATTCGGTGCCGGGCAGGGCGATGGGTGAAAGCATGCCGATTTCCATGTTGGGTGCCCCACATACGACCGATATTTGTCCCTGACCCGTATCGACCCGACACAGCTTCAATTTGTCCGCATTGGGGTGCGCGGTGATCGCTTCAATGCGACCGACAAAGACCGTGTCCAGATAGCGGTAGCGTTCGGTCACCGACTCAATTTCGAGTCCCGCCATGGTTAAGGCGTCCGCCAGATCCGATGGATCCATTTCAATAGACACATAATCCTTGAGCCAGCTTAGGCTTACCTTCATTCTAGAACCTATCTTAAAAATACATTTAACGCTCGATGGTACCGTTTTAACCCTATAAAAAGTGCTTACAGCAAATGAGCTAAAATTGATTTAAGAACCTTATGTCATTTTCAAAAAATTTGCGGATGTCATCGATACCGTATTTTAGCATGGCAATGCGATCGACCCCCATCCCGAAGGCAAAACCGGTATAACGGTCGGCATCATATCCAACGTTTTCATAAAGCGCCGGATGAACCATCCCGGAGCCGAGAATTTCCAGCCATCCGGTTTGGGAACACACCCGGCAACCATCGCCCCGGCAGATCACACACAGGATATCGACTTCGGCGCTGGGTTCGGTAAAAGGGAAAAAACCGGGGCGAAAGCGAAGGCTTGTTTGCGCATCGAACATCTGGTGCACAAAGGCGGTGAGCGTGCCTTTAAGATCCCCGAAAGAAATATTCTCATCGACCAGCAGACCTTCAACCTGGTGGAACATGGGCGTATGGGTCAGATCCGAGTCGCAGCGATATACTTTGCCGGGCATGATGATCCGCACCGGCGGCGGCTGTTTTTCCATGGTTCGAATCTGAAGAGGAGATGTATGAGTTCTGAGAACAATATCATCTGAGACAAATAAGGTGTCCTGCATGTCCCGGGCCGGGTGATCCTTTGGGAAATTCAGGGCCTCGAAATTGTAATAATCCAGCTCGACTTCAGGCCCTTCGGCAATTTCAAATCCCATATTTGTAAAGATATCGCAAATGCGTTGGTTAATTTGGGTAATGGGATGCAACGAACCGCTGGGCGCCGGCCTTCCGGGCAAGGAAACATCAATGCCCGCTTTTGCTTTTTTAAGGTCCGCTTCGAGTTTTTGTAACGCTTCTTTGCAGGCCGCATCGAGCAGATTTTTAACTTCATTGGCCTTCTTGCCGGCGGCCGGGCGCCGGTCGGCCGGAAGTTTGGAGACATTCCGCAGGAACTGCGTAATAATTCCTTTGCGCCCCAGATAACGGACGCTCACATCCTGGATCGTCTGACGGTCGCCTGCCGATTCAAGCTCCTGTAAGGCGTCCTGATATATTTGATCAATGGATTTGTCCAAATTTTAAACCCTTACAGTTTTTGCGTGGCCAACTCCGCGATCTTCGCAAAACCGGTCGGATCGGAAATAGCCAGCTCTGCCAGAACTTTTCTGTCCAGATCAACATTCGCCAATTTGAGGCCGTGCATAAACTTGCTGTAGGATATATTATTCATACGGGCCGCGGCATTTATACGTGCGATCCACAGTCTGCGAAAATTGCGTTTCCGTTGGCGCCTGTCCCGGTAGGCGTACATGAGGGCTTTGTCGACCGCATCGGCCGCTGTTCGAAATAATTTGCTGCGCCCCCCGCGAAACCCTTTGGCCAATTTTAAAACCTTCTTCCTTCGTCTTCTGGCTTTGAAGCCACGTTTTATGCGCATATTGTCCTCTCTTTAGATATAGCTTAAAGGTTATCATGATATATTTTTTGATTGTAGTTTTATCCTAAACGGCAGAGGGCCAAGCGCAAAGCGCATAGCGTAAAAATTGAAATCTTTCTTTTTGATTTCAAACGCTTTGCCCTATGCCCTATGCGCTATGTTCTAACCGTTGGGTAACAGTAACTTTATTTGCTTCATATTGGTTTTGTCAATCAAATGGGTTTTGCGCAGGGTGCGTTTTCGCTTGGTCGTCTTTTTGGTTAAAATATGACTGGCACAGGATTTATTATATTTAACCTTGCCGGTGCCTGTTTTCCGAAACCGTTTGGCTGCGGCTCGATTTGTTTTTATCTTAGGCATATAGAATTCTCCTTCACTCTAAAGTTCTCGATTTTTTAATTATGGTGATGGTTTATTGTAAAAATAGATGGCGTGAGCATTCACGAAGTCCGGCTCACGCCACCTGAAAAATAATTCAATTGGATCTAGTGTCAACGCCTTAGAGTTGACCTAATTTAAAACAATTTTATTTTCAGATCAAGTTATTTTGGTGAAAGAACCATCACAAGGAATCGGCCTTCAAATTTGGGGCTTTGTTCCACCATTGCAATTTCCTCTGTTTCTTCAATAATTCGATTGAGCACACTCATTCCAAGCTCAGAAAGCGTGATTTCACGGCCTCGAAAAATCACCGTTACCTTGACTTTGTCTTTTTTCCCGATAAATTTCCTAATATGACCGATCTTTACCTGCAGGTCGTGTTCACCGGTTTTGGGGCGTACCTTTATTTCCTTGAGTTGAAAGGTGCTTTGTTTTTTCTTGGCCTCCTGTTTCTTTTTCGTTTGCTCATATCGATAGCGGCCATAGTCCATTATCTTACAAACAGGGGGATCTGCGTTCGGCGAAACTTCTACGAGGTCAAGGCCAACATCGGCGGCAGCCGCAAGAGCTTCTTTGGTCGGTATGATACCGACTTGATTTCCTTCAGAATCGATTACTCTTACTTCTCTTGCTCTTATTCTTTGATTCACATTAATTTTGTTCGATCGATTCGGTCTGTTGGGTCTTTTTGGAACAGCTATGCTCGCACCTCCTATGCCAGGGTTATAATTCGGGATTACTCGGGTGTGAAGCCGCTTTAAAAAATTTCATAACGTTACACGGTTCAGCTTTTTACTTCCGACACCCTTTTCATCCGGCCACGCTCGAGACGTTTAAGATCTCGGTTTTTTGATAAATCCACCGCTTTTAAAGAGTGAAATATATAACAACATTAAGAAATGCAAGAAAAAAATGCAATTAATAAACCTGTTTTATATGGCACAAAATCGTTTGCAAGGCGAATTTATGACCGGTGACGATTGTTTATTGGCGAAGTGTATAATCGGCTAAAAAACTGCCCTTCAGGTAAGTGTTTTCCGGATTCGAAAAGAAGGCTTTCAATAACTGCAAACTTTTTTCGCGCAATATGTTGGGTATGACCGCAATTTGATTTTTTTTATACAAAGGCGGCAGCCTGGTGAGGTCGCATCGGGTACCGCCACCCATTGCATCTTCACAGGCAAAAATAATCTCACCGATATTGCTGATCATAAGGGCGCCGAAACACATCAGACAGGGTTCCAGCGTGCTATACAGGCTTACGTCTCTAAAATTTATATCGGATTTAAGGTTGACCAGCCGTCTCAGGGCAACCATTTCGGCGTGATCGACTTCATTCGGGCAATCCCCCGTGCTGCCTTCCCGGGCGCCGGTAGCGATTATTTTATTCTCATGGACCATCACGCAACCCACCGGAAACTCACCGGCATCCAGTGCAGCCTCCGCCTGCTGCAACGCTTTTGTCATGAAGTGTTCGTGGTCCATCACCGCTCTCCTAAAGTTGTATCAGAAAAGCATTTGTAAATTTGGAACCGTTTTATAGTCTTCACCAAATGATAAGGTTTAGAGCGGGAAATCCGAAGCACGAAATACGGAATCCGAAACAATATCGAATGATCAAAATACAAAACAGAAAGGACTCCTCTCATTCTGAATCACCTTAAGACAGTTCTTCTGGTTTTGAACATTAGAATTTAGAATTTGTTTCGAGTTTCGATATTCGGATTTCTGATTTAATCTAATTTAATCGGGTTTTATTATTATAAATTTTTAAGACTTAACACGAATACTAAAGGCGACAGATATCATCATCACACGCACAACGATCATCCACCTCATAACAGTAGAGGATTCTTGACTCCATCTCGGCCTGTTTTTCTGAGATCGTCATAAATGTTTCGCGGGCCATGATTGTTTCCAGATCCGGTTTTGCCGGTATCGAATCCAGACCCTGGGCAAGGATTTCAGCGGTTGTGCCGTTTATGATCTCGGCATCTTCCCCATTGGTGACGACGGCAATCGGTACCTGATCGGGTGCGATGAGCCGGGATACCGCCAGCCCCGCGCGCCGACGGGTCACCAGCGAACCGGGGCCATACTTTATCACCATACCAATCCTGCCTGCCAGGGTGATGACGAAATCGATTTTTAAAATTGCCTTTTTAGCATCGGCTTCGACAAGCAGATCTTTGCGCGGCTCGATATCCGCCTTCAGATATCCCTTCCGGTTGACAAGCAGGCGCCCTATTTTTTGCCTGTAGCGCTCATCGTGCGTGTCTTTTAAAGTTTTCCCGGTGATAAAGTCGACCAGTTCACCGAGTATGAGTTGATGTCCGCTCATGAATTGTGTTTGTATCTTTCGCATGGCGCATGGAGCACGGCGCACGGAGAATAGAAAAAGCGATTTTTGAATTTACGCGTTGCCCCGTGCCCCCTGCCAGCAAAATTTTATACCTGAATTTTGCACGAGTCGGAGGCTCCCATATGCTGCGTTATTAAGGGCTTGCAATAGTTTACTATGGCTGCGCCCTTAAATGCCTTGCCTATGGAAGCCTCCGGCTCGCCCGTAGGGTGAAAATAGATGAGAAATAAAATAGATCATCATCAATTAGACAACAAAAAGATTCTCATCTATTTTCGTGCAGAATTTAGGTATTAAAATGGTAACGGTGTCAGATATCGCTTTACAATGACGCATGTTACTAATAATATACGCTTCTTTTCGATTTTCCAAACGATTTATGACTCGGATGAATACGCGATTTGAGATAAATACATATGCAGGGTCGCTTTCCCCTGATTTTGTGGATCGGCTGAAACAGATTTATGTCGCCATGGATCAGGCCTACGACACGGCCGCAGGCCATTACGGTTTTACCTGCGACGGCTGTCGGGACAATTGTTGCCGGACCCGGTTTTACCATCACACGATCATTGAGTATATCTGTATTATAGAAGGCCTCGAGAGACTGACACCCGAAAAGCTAAACGAGGTAAAATCCAGAGCGAGGGCCGTCGCCGGCAGAACAACCCGTGTCGATGATAATGCGGCGCCCGTGCGGCTGATGTGCCCGCTTAACTTTGATGAACGCTGCATCCTCTACCCCTATCGCCCGATGATTTGCCGGCTGCATGGTCTGCCCCATGAGCTCAGAAAACCCGGGCAAAAAACAATTTATGGCCCGGGATGCGAAACCTTCGACCGGCGGTGCGGCCGCACGGACTATTTCGCGTTTGATCGCACGCCGTTTTATCTGGAGTTAGCCAAGCTGGAGCAGGCAGTTAAGCAGGCACTGGGGGTTAATGAAAAATTTAAGATGACTGTAGCGGAAATGATCGCATCGCATGCAAATGGCATGGGGCATGGGGCACGGGGTAATGACGATATTTAACACGCTTTTTTCTGCATGCGCCATGCGCCATGCACCATGCGAATCAGACATATGAAATACTTGGATTTAGATAAACTCAAAGAAATACCCGGACGCCGGATCAAAGCCGAAGACTTCTTCTCATTTCGTTGTTATCCGGGAATCGGCTGTTATAATCGCTGTTGCCGGAATTTGAACTTGTTTCTATATCCATACGATGTGCTGCGCCTGAAAAATGCCCTGGGCATCTCCTCGGATGAATTTCTGGATCAGTATGTGGATGTGGTACTGCGATCCGGAAATTTCTTTCCGGAGGTGCTTTTGCGCATGTCGCCCGATGCGGAACGCAACTGTATCTTTCTGACAGAATCGGGATGTTCGGTTTATGCGGATCGTCCCGATACCTGCCGCATGTTTCCCATGGAGCATGGCGTTGTCTATGATGCCGCCGCGAAAAAGGATACGCCGGTGTATTTTTTCAGGCCGCCGGATTTTTGCCTGGGGCCACAGGAAAACACGCAGTGGACCGTATCGAGTTGGGCCCAGGATCAGGACGGCGGGCTGTATCAAAAAATGACAATGCGCTGGACGGAATTAAAACGGCTGTTTCAGGCCGATCCATGGGGAACCGAAGGTCCTGAAGGACCCAAGGCCAGGATGGCCTTCATGGCGACGTATAACATCGATCGCTTTCGTGAATTTGTATTCAACAGCAGCTTCTTGAAACGCTACAAAGTCAAATCAGCCATTCTAAAAAAGATCCAGAATGACGATGGGGATTTGCTCAAATTTGGTTTTGATTGGGTAAAATTATTCCTCTGGGGGATTAAAACCAAAAAGATAAGACCGCGATAGGCAGCCCAAAGAGCCCTTGCCGGCTCAGGCCGGAAAACGACAACTCAAGGCCTCTCAAGGACGATTCAGGCCGGAAAACGACAAGTCGGTTTCAAGGCATAAACCGGGGAATAGATTCTGGGTTTCCCCGGCGCTTGTACTCAGTGATTCTCATAAAATTCCTTTGGGAATTTTAGCTACTTTTTCACCGCCAAGAACATACCCGCCGTCGAGTTTTAAAACGCTGCCGGTCATAAAGGGCGCATCCTTTAAAACATAGTGAACCGCCTTGGTCACATCTTCGATCGTCCCGGTTCGGCCCAGCAGCGTGTGCGCTTTGAGGGCTTTTTTATGGGTTGCGCTCAGCAGATCCCAGCCCCTGGTTTCTTCTCCATGACGGGTTTCGAAAAATCCCAGCATGATTTCATTCACGCGCACCTCGGGCGCCCCGATGCGTGCCCAGGTCTCGGTTAACAGCGAAACTCCTCGGTTAGCGGCTGCGTAGCCATCGTTAAAAATCAGGCTGGCCGGGCCGGACCGGCCGACGATTGCGGCGATAGAGGAAAAGTTGATGACAACCCCGTCCCCGGACGCTCTCAGATGCGGCAAGGCGGCGTCAAAGACCCAGCGTTTGGCGCGCAGGGTGGTTTCCATTTCCAGGTCCCACTGTTTTTCAACATAGGGGCCATGCACCACCGGCCATCCGCCGCGTTCGATATTGTTGATTAGGATATCCAGCCGACCAAAGCGATCGATAATATTCCGGATCATCCCGGGAATGGCTGCGGTCTCGAGCAGGTCGGTCTTTAAAATAAGGTGCTCCCGGCCGGTATTATCTAAATCCTTTTTCAGTACAGCCAGTTCTTCTTCCCAGTCAAAATAATTAAGGGCAACCTTTACGCCTGCATCCGCAAGGGACAGGGCAATGCCTTTTCCGATTCCCTTGATCGCCCCCAGCACCAGCGCTACCTTGTCGTGAAGGTCCATTTTGTTCACCTTGTTGAGTCGTTGTTAAAGGTTTCAGGTGTCAGGTATCAGGATAATAGCTCATAGCTGATAGCTCATAGTCTGAAGGCTGGAAGGCTTGGAAGCTGGAATGCTTGAAGGCTCTAAAGCTTGTGAACTCACAGGCTTTTTGGCCTCCCAGCTTTTTAGCTTGCGATCCTGTCAGCCTTTTTTTGAACCCTTGAACCTCTGAACACTGAACCCCGGAACCTTTATTTGCTTAAACACCACCTGTTTGATCCACTCTATCCCGACTTCCAGTAAGGTTATATCATCGGTCTCGGCGGCCGCCAGCTTTTGCGGATCCACATCAACGTTATCTAAAAGTCTGTTGTTAAAAAGCTGCTTCCTGAAATTATCCAGATCGTAAAGGGCCTGGTAAACCAGACGGCGGGACTTGAGATCCAGCGGGCCCGGCAACACCCGGTTTTTAAGACGGATGATTTGCATCAACCCGTCGTTGATGCAATTATATGCCTCAATTTCCTGGCCTTCTATCCATTGCCGGACGGTCTGTTTATTCGGTTCGTTATGCCCCAGACAGTGCGGCTCGTTGAGCAGCATGAAATGCTCGGTGATGCGACCGGTTTCTCGACAGCGGGATATTGCCCGCACCAGCGGATAGGTGCGGCACGATGCGGGCCGATCCGAATAAACGCTGCAGCCTTTTTCTGAAACAAACGGGCATTTTAATCCACCGGCCTTTTCGGGTTTCAGGGTTACGATCGGAAGCCCCGACCCGGGGCCGATATGCTGGCGGGTATAGCGTGCCAGGAATTCATCCGAAGACAAGCGCAATCTTTGTTTCAGACGCAAAATGTCATAGGGAAAAAGCGACTGATTTAAATCCCGGCAGCACGCATTAAAACACGCCACACCGGGAGAACAGTCAAAGCTGAACTGCTCGTCCGGCATTACGGGGATAAGGTTGTCGCTCAATTCTCTCTAATCCTCTCTGTGGGGTTCTGGGTTCAGAGGTTCAGGCAGATAGCTCATCGTCAGAGGGCTGGAGGGCTTGGAAGCTGGAATGCTTGAAGGCTCTAAAGCTTTTGAACTAACAGGCTTTCTGGCCTCCCAGCTTTATAGCTTGCTAGCCTATCAGCCTTTTATCGAACCTTTAAACCCTGCACCAGTTTTGCCGGATGTGTCAAATTAATTTTTAACCAAGGATTTTTTTACCCATATGCCGCATATGGATACAACATATGGTGCCATTTTTCATGCCGCAATACCGTTGGTAGACGGTACGCGAACGACCCGCTAACCACTTGAAATTTTGATTTTTGCAGGCTCAAAAATCCTTGACAAGGTAAATGTCGAATGATATGTTTTCCCCTTTCGCCAGTACGTATGCCGCTGATTTTATAGGAGATATTTATTGGCGCAAGTGATCAAAATCATTACTCAATTTGCATGTTAACCGGTGGGTTCCGGTTAAAGCGATAAATAACCCAAGAAATATAAATCCAGAAATAGGAAGGGAGGTGCAAACGTTTTAATTTCTAAAAATTTTTCAAGGCTTTATGAGGAACCACAAAAATCTACCAAATTTTAGGAGGTATAATAAATGCCAAGTTTTGTAATATCTGAAAAATGCGATGGTTGTAAAGGCGGGGACAAAACTGCTTGCATGTATATTTGTCCCAACGACCTGATGGTTCTCGAACCCAACGAGATGAAGGCCTACAATCAGGAGCCGGATCAGTGCTGGGAATGTTTCTCATGCGTTAAAATATGCCCCACCCAGGCCATCGAGGTTCGAGGTTATGCGGACTTTGTCCCTCTGGGAAGCAGCGTGATGCCGATGCTGGGTACCGAAGACGTCATGTGGACCTGCAAGTTTCGCAACGGGACCATCAAACGCTTTAAGTTCCCCATCCGGACCACTCCCGAAGGACAGGCCAATGCCTATAAGGATCTGAAGGCGAAGGATCTGGAAAGCCAGCTTCTTTCAACCGAAGAAGCAGATGGCCGAACTTATCGTGCACCGGGTGACGGAGAATTGGTTTAAGTATAACGTGTTGAAAACCAATGATGATAACAATTTACTCAGAAATTGTGATTTAAGGAGGATGTAATATGGCATTACCGAATAAACCAACTGGGGAGCTCAAAGCTGTAAGGGACCCGGAAGTTGAAGAGCGAGAAGTTGATATTCTGATTGTCGGCGGCGGTATGGCCGCCTGCGGCGCTGCTTTTGAGGTCAAAAAATGGATGTCGGACGACCAGAGTGTTCTGCTGGTAGATAAGGCGGCCTTGGAGAGAAGCGGCGCGGTTGCTCAGGGTCTTTCTGCGATTAACACCTATATTGGTGAAAACAGCCCTGAAGACTATGTGCGCATGGTTCGCAACGACCTGATGGGCATTGTGCGCGAAGACCTGATTTTCGATCTGGGCCTCCACGTGGACGATTCCGTCCATCTGTTTGAGGAATGGGGTCTGCCGATCTGGAAAAAAAGCGAAGAAGGCAAAAACCTGGATGGTAAAAAAGGCCAGAAAATGGGGACCCTCAAATCGGGTGCCCAGCCGGTACGCACGGGCAAATGGCAGATCATGATCAACGGCGAATCTTACAAGCGCATCGTTGCCGAAGCGGCCAAACTTGCAATTGGCGAAGAAAATCTTCTCGAAAGGACTTTTATCGTCGAATTGCTGCTGGATGCCAACAAGGAAAACCAGATCGCCGGTGCTGTCGGTTTCTCCGTTCGTGAAAACAAAGTTTACATCATCAAGTGCAAGACCATGCTGGTTGCCTGCGGTGGGGCCGTCAATATTTACCAGCCCCGCAGCGTCGGTGAAGGCAAAGGCCGCGCATGGTACCCGGTATGGAATTCAGGTTCGACCTATTATCTGTGCATGAAAGCCGGTGCCGAGCTGTCTATGATGGAAAACCGCTTCACCCCGGCTCGTTTCAAAGACGGTTATGGTCCGGTGGGCGCCTGGTTTCTGCTGTTCAAGGCCAAAACCCTTAACGGTCTGGGCGAGGATTTTGGCGGCAGTGATGCGGCCAAAGCCGAGCTGGAAAAATATGCGCCGTACGGAACCGCCGCTGTCACACCGACCTGTTTGCGGAACCATCTGATGCTCTTTGAGATGAAAGAAGGCCGCGGGCCGATTATGATGGATACCGTCAGCGCCCTGGCCGAGCTTGGCAAGACCATGGACAAGAAGGAACTCAAGCATCTTGAATCCGAAGCCTGGGAAGACTTCCTGGATATGACCTGCGGGCAGGCCAACCTGTGGTGCGCCACCGACACCGAGCCTGAAAAGAAAAATTCCGAGGTTATGCCCACCGAACCGTATTTGCTCGGATCACACTCCGGTTGCTGTGGTTTCTGGACCTCCGGTCCGGATCTGGATTGGGTGCCGGATGCATACAAGATCAAAGCCGACAACGGCAAGGTTTACAACCGCATGACCACGGTCAACGGCCTGTTTACCGCCGGTGACGGTGTGGGCTGCTCCGGCCATAAGTTTTCTTCCGGCTCTCACGCCGAAGGACGCATGGCTGCCAAGCAGTTGGCCCGTTATGCCAAAGACCACGCCGACTTTGCCCCGGCAATCGCCCAGAGCACCGAGGAGCTGGTGGATATCGTTTACAAACCGGTCCGCACCTATCTGGACCATTGCGCATACACCACGGCCGATGACGTCAATCCCAACTACATCAAACCCAACGGCATGATGTACCGGATGATGAAGGCCACCCATGAATACGGTGCCGGAACGGCCACCTTCTACCAGACCACGACCAAGAACCTGGAAATCGTTATGGGCATGCTGACAACGATGCGGGAAGATAACGAAAAGCTGGCGGCCGGTGATCTGCACGAACTGATGCGAGCCTGGGAGATCCAGCACCGCATCTGGACGGTGGAATCGCATCTGCGCCACATCCAGTTCCGTAAAGAAACCCGCTATCCCGGCTTCTACTATCAGGCCGATTATCCGGGACAGGATGATGAGAACTGGTTCTGCTTTGTGAACTCCAAATATGATCCAAAAGAGCAGAAGTGGGATATCTTCAAGAAAGACTACATTAAATTATTCAAGGATTAACAAAGGTCGGCCGTGATACAGAGTCGATGAAATAAAACCTCCAGGTGTCGGTGGACACCTGGAGGTTTTTATTAATTTAGGTTAAAAGACAGAAGCCAGATGACAGATGTCAGAGAACAGAATTCAAGTGTCGGAGTTCAAAAAATGGATCCATCTGTCATCTGTTTTCTGACTTCTGTCATCGGTTTTCAATAACCTTCATTTAATACCAACATACGGAGGGATGATATGACTGGAGAAAAAGCAGCTCCGGCAAGCGGAAGCATTTTAGTCGTTGGCGGCGGGATCAGCGGTCTGACCACGGCGATTGAGGCTGCCGAAGTGGGGTACGAAGTCTTCCTGGTCGAAAAAAATCCGTATCTGGGCGGAAGGGTCGCACAGCTGAATCAATATTTTCCCAAGTTGTGCCCTCCGACCTGTGGCCTGGAAATCAACTTCAGACGGATAAAAGACAACCCCAGGATCAAGATCCTGACTTTGTCAGAGGTGGAATCGGTTACCGGCGGTCCGGGCAACTATGATGTGGCGGTTAAGGTGAACCCCAGATTCGTCAATGAGAAGTGTACCTGTTGCGGAGAATGTGCTGAAGCCTGTCAGGCTGAAATTGCCAGCGAATATGATTTCGGGATGCAAAACATCAAAGGGGCGTATCTGCCGTTTGAAATGGCCTTTCCGGCCCGTTATGTAATTGCGCCTGAGATTATCGGCACCGCGGATGCCACCCGGGCCAAGGAAGCCTGTAAGTACGATGCGGTTGATCTTGAAATGGAAGCCAAAACCCTGAATCTAAACGTGGGCGCCATTGTGTGGTCCACCGGCTGGCAGCCTTACGATGCTGCCAAGATCGACAATCTGGGTTTCGGTCAGTATCCCAACATTATCACCAACATGATGATGGAGCGTCTGGCATCGCCCAATGGGCCCACCCGGGGCAAAATTTTGCGCCCCTCGGATAACAAAGAGCCGCAAAGCGTTGCCTTTGTCCAGTGTGCGGGTTCCCGCGATGAAAATTACCTGCCGTATTGCTCTTACATATGCTGCATGGCCTCTTTAAAACAGGCCACCTACGTTCGCGAGCGCTATCCCGATGCCAAGATTTATATTTTCTATATCGACCTCAGGGCAGCGGGTTACCGCTATGAGCGCTTCTATCAAACCATCAAAGCAGATGAAAACATCTTTCTGATTAAAGGCAAAGTGGCCGAGGTGAGTGAGGATGCAAGCACCCATCATGTCACCGTGGTTGCCGAAAATGCCGTGACAGGTGAAAAAGTCCACCAGGAAGTGGAGTTGGTAGTTCTGGCAACCGGCATGCAGCCCACGGCGGCCACTGACAAACTTCCGGCGGATTTACAATACACTGCTGACGGATTTATCATTAATGACTTTGAAAAAGGCGGAATGTTTGCCGCCGGCTGCGCCAATAAACCGGCTGATGTGGTTTCATCCAATCAAAATGCGACCGGGATGGCCCTTAAGGCGATTCAAACCCTGGTGAATAGGTAGGAGGTTATCCATGGATAAAAAATATGGTGTATATATCTGCGAAGGTTGTGGGATCGGGGAAGCCTTAGATATCGAGAAGCTGGGTGAGGTCCCCAAAGAGGAAGGGTTTCCGGTCAAAACCTGCCCGATCCTCTGCGGCAAAGAAGGGCTCGCGCTCCTGCAAAAAGAAGTTGCCGATGAGGGCGTCAACACCCTGGTGATTGCGGCCTGTTCGCGACGGGTGCTGTATGATGTCTTTCGGTTTGACGGCTGCATCGTGGATCGGGTCAATTTAAGGGAGCAGGTGGTCTGGACCCACCCCCGCTCAACCTATCCGGCCCCCACCGAAGAACAAAAAGACGATGAGACCTTTATTGATCATGTTCAAATGATGGCCGAAGATTATTTAAAGATGGGCATGGCCCGGGTCGAAAAAGTTGAACTGCCGGAGCCCTATAAACTGGAGACGCTCAACAAAAAGATTCTGGTGATCGGCGGCGGTGTCAGCGGAATTTCGGCTGCCATCGATGCGGCCAAAACCGGTTACGAGGTGACGCTCGTCGAAAAAGAAGCGTCTTTAGGCGGCAATGCCAAAAAATGGCGCCAGCAGCTTCCGGGGACGTTTCCTTACGAGGATTTAATCCCGCCGGCAATCGAATCCAAAATAAATGAACTTGAAAACACCGCCAATATCACGGTCAAAACGGAAACCGTGGTCGCACGCATCGCCGGGGAACCCGGGGATTTTACGGTGACCCTTAAAAAGCCCGGTGAAAAAACGGAGTTCGACGTGCCGTACCCGCTGCCGGAGGAGATGAAAGTCGACGATAAGGGCAAAGAGCTGGATGCCGAAGCGCTCCACGCCAAATTTATGGAATATAATAAAGGCAAAAAAGACATCTTATCCTTTGACCCCAACGGTGAAAAGTTCGGTGCCGTGATCCTGGCGGCCGGTTGGCGGCCCTATCAGCCGAAAGAAGGCGAATTTGCCCACCTGGGCTTTGGCGAGCTGCCGGATGTGGTCACCAACCATCAGTTTGAAGAAATCGCGGCGAGAGGTAAAATAACGCGTCCTTCCGACGGCAAAGACGCCAGATCCGTTGTTTTCATCCAGAGCCCCGGTCAGGGGGATGACAAAGATTTCAGCTATACCGGCGCGGTGACCAGCCTGGTAACGCTCAAACAGGCCAAGTATGTCAGGGAAGATTATGCCGACGCGAAGGCGTTTGTTTTTTACCAGCACATGCGCACGGTCGGTTTGACCGAAAACTTCTACAAGAGCATCCAGCAGGACCCCGGCATTTTTTTAACCAAAGGGGAGGTCAGCAGCGTTTCTAAAAACGGAGACGGCCTCATTGTGGAGGCCGACAACACGCTTCTGGGAGAAAAGGTTCAGGTTAAAGCGGATATGGTTGTGCTGGCAACCGGTATGGTTCCGGTTACCGCAGACGATCCGGTCGTTAACCTGGCATACCGGCAGGGACCGGGATTCAGGGATAATGCGCTTTTTGATGAATATGCCGATTCCAATTTTATCTGTTTTCCTTATGAAACCCAACGCACCGGCATTTATGCCGCCGGCGCCATCCGCCGCAGCATGACGGTGGAAGAGGCGGTGGAGGATGCAGCCGGAGCGGCCTTAAAAGCCATTCAGTGTCTGGAGTCGGTGAGCCGCGGCGTTTCGGTACACCCGCGCTCCGGCGATATGACGTTTCCCGACTTTTTCTTCCAGCGTTGCACCCAGTGCAAACGCTGTACGGAAGAATGTCCTTTTGGCGCGATTGATGATGATGAAAAGGGCACGCCCAAGCCGAATCCGGCCCGTTGCCGCCGGTGCGGAACGTGTATGGGGTGTTGCCCGGAGCGCATCATCAACTTTGCCGATTACAGTATTGACAGCATCGGCTCGATGGTCAAAGCGGTGGGTGTGCCTTCCGAAGACGATTATGACGAGCCGCCCTTGCGGGTTCTGGGGCTGGTATGTGAAAATGATGCCTATCCGGCCCTGGATATCGCTGCGTTCAACCGGCTGGCCTATTCGGCGGATGTGCGCTTAATTCCGGTCAGATGTCTGGGATCGGTAAATGTCATCTGGATCAAGGATGCCCTGGCCCAGGGAATGGACGGTGTGTTCTTGCTGGGTTGCAAACACGGAGATGATTACCAGTGTCACTTCGTCAAGGGCAGCGAACTGGCCGACATCCGAATGAAAAAGATTGGTGATGCCCTATCGAGTCTGGCGCTTGAGGAAGAACGCGTGGCGCAATTCCAGGTGGCCATCGATGAGTATGATAAACTTCCGCAGATCATCGATGATTTTGTTGCCAGCATTGAGGAAATGGGTCCGAACCCCTTTAAGGGATTCTAAGAATTGACGATTTAAGAGAAAACCTTTCTTTCAATAGTCAATAATCAATGGTCAATCGTCAATCTCAATACGGGAGGTAAAATATGGCGGAGACATATGTAATTGAGCCTGATTTAGATTTTATCACAAAAGTTGGTGCACTGGGGGGTGAAGACCTGAAGAAGTGCTATCAATGCGCGACCTGTTCGGTGGCCTGTCCGATTTCGCCGGACACCAAACCGTTTCCCCGCAAGGAAATGATAGCCGCCTCCTGGGGTTTGAAAGATAAACTGGTGGGCAATTCGGACATCTGGTTGTGCCATAATTGCGGTGATTGTTCCACCCGCTGTCCGCGGGAGGCCAAACCGGCGGATGTCCTGGCAGCCGTGCGATCGTATACGATCGAGGACTACGCACAACCGAAAGTGCTGGCCAGGGCTATGAAAGATCCCAAAAAACTGCCGATCCTGCTGGCCATTCCTGCAATTCTTTTTCTGGTTGTGGGAACGATTACCGGGTTGCTGGATTTCACACCGGATCTCAGCGGAGGTATCAAGCATTGGAAATTTTTTTCGACCTGGCTGGTAGATATGATGATGCTTCCGGCGGCCCTCTTTGCAGCGGCTGTTTTTGCCCTGAGCCTCAAACGGTTTCTGGGCGATATCCATCAGAATGCAGTGCTGGAGGGTAAGACCACCAAGCAAAACATCGAAGTGGTCGGATTCATTAAGGCGCTGATTCGTATCATCCCGACGATCCTGTTGCACCGCAAGTTCGGGGAGTGTACTGAAAATAACGATCGCCAAACGGCCCACTTGCTGACGTTGTATGGCTTTATCGGGCTATTTATCGTGACCAGTATTTTATTTGTGGTGATGTATGGATCCTATTTGCTTCCCAGCGGAGCGTTGCATGGCCCCTGGTCCCAGCTGAATCCGGTTAAATGGCTGGCGAACCTCAGCGGTGTTGCCCTCATTGTCGGTACCAGCCTGATGATAAAAAACCGCAGCTCCAAAAAAGACCAGGCTTCCGGGTACTTTGATTGGTACCTGATCTACCTTGCTTTCGGACTGGGTGTGACCGGCATGGGCGCTCAACTGACCCGGCTGGCAGGCTGGGCGGCTGTTTCTTTTACCACCTACTATATTCACCTGGTTCTGGTGTGGGCGCTGTTCGCCTATCTGCCATTCTCAAAGCTGGCCCATCTGGTTTACCGGACAGTGGCGATGGCGTATAACGAATATGCAGGAAGAAATTTTTAAATAAACAATAAACCGCTAAAAAGGGGAGCACATCAATGAGATGGCTTCCCTTTTTTTGTCTGCGCAAGAGAATTGAAAACTTCATTATTCGAAATTCCTTGTTGGATATTCGATATTTAATACCACTTTGGGTTGATATATAAATTAGAATATCCAATATCGAACAAGGAATGATGAATTTCGAAGGGATATTGAACCGGAAAGAAAAAGGGAGCGCCTTGCGGCGGCTCCCTTTTAATTGAACCCTGCGCTTCTAATAGAGATCACTTTTCATTTCCGGTAGCAGCTCCGTGCAGTTTGATCTCAACCTTTTCAGTCAGCCCTTCGTAGTATTCGCGCAGGATTGCAACAACCTCATCACGACCGAAGTGATCCGGCAGTTCGCCACCTTCCGAAAGCAGCTTTCTGAGCATGGTTCCGCTTAGCAGCACCCGGTCTTCTTTATCATGCGGGCAGGTTCGGAGCGATGCCATGCCGTCACACTTATAACAGTAAAAGGTCCAATCGATTTTCAACGGGGTGCAAAGCAACGCTTTTCCCGCTTCTTCAGGCTTGGGGATTTTATCAAAAATAGTCTGGGCTTCGAACATGCCGTAAAAATCACCCACGCCGGCGTGGTCACGGCCGATAATCATCCGGGAACAGCCATAATTTTGTCGGAAGGTAGCGTGCAGCAAACCCTCTCTGGGACCGGCATATCGCATATCCAGCGGATAGCCGCCCTGGATCACATTTTTTCCCACGAAATAATTTTTGACAAGGGCGTCAATACATTTAACGCGAACACTTGCCGGAATATCACCCGGTTTTAAATTGCCGACAAGTGAATGAATGTAAACGCCGTCACAAACCTCAACCGCAATTTTGCACAGGTATTCATGGGAACGATGCATAGGGTTTCTCAGTTGCAATGCCGCCACTTCACTCCAGCCCCGCTCCTCGAACATCTTGCGGGATTCTTCCGGGCGCATATAAATGCCGGCGTATCGGGTTGGATATTCGGACTCGGTCAACACCTTAACCGGACCCGCGAGGTTGACGTCTTTCTGGTTCATCACCATCTGAACGCCGGGATGATCATCTTTAGCGATCTTCCAGAACTCATCAGCAGTGGCTGTGCCTTCGCCCATATAGACTTTTTCGCATTCAAATTTTTTATCGGCTTCGGTCATTTCGTATTTTTCGGTGACCGTCATGGTGGCCATCATTTCATCGCTTTCGGGATCATATAGCGCAATTTCCTCACCGTCGTTGATGCTTTCTACATCTTCCTTTGAGGCCGAGAGCGTCACCGGAATAGGCCAGAAGGTTCCGTCAGCCAGCAGAAAATTTTCACAAACGCCTTTCCAATCCGCCTGGGTCATAAAACCTGTCAACGGGCTGAAACCGCCGATACCCATCATGATCAGGTCGCCTTTTTCACGCGGTGAGATCGGAATTTTTTTGAGGCTTTCGGCCTTTTTCTTTTCAGCTTGCAGATCGGCGCCTTCAAGCAGGCAGCAGGTCAGTCCCTTTCCGCCATGAGGTGGAATTAAATTAGCCATTTGTTTTCCTCTCCTTTCAATCTAATATTCTATAATTCAGTCGCCCTCCACGACTCTTGTCCATCTTTATAAAAGGGTATTGATTAGTAAGGATAACAGGTTTTGTCAAGCGGAATTCGACTATCAAAGCAGAGATTTATCGATAAATTTAAACCGGGCCTTTTTATACCGCCTGCACTTAAAAAAAGACGCTTATCTCAAATTTTAACTTGATTCGGATTCAAATTTCGGGATATGACACCTGCAGCATCATCCCGCCGGCCTTGTTTTATCCTTTACCAAATATGTTTTTGTGCCATTTTGGTTTCGTTTTTAATGAATTGGAGTTTTAATATGCTGGATCGTAAGGTGTCAGACGAACGGCGGCAGCAAAAACGTTTCAAGGCCGAGGAAGGCGCATTTGCTGCTTTAGTTGCTCGAGAAAGCAGACTGGGCCAGATTAAGGATATCAGCATTCGGGGCCTTTCCTTTCGATATATCGATAGCGATGAGAAGCCTGGGGATGCCGATGAGTTAAAAATCATCCTGGGCAACAAGGGTCTCTATCTGGATAATGTGCCCTTTAAAAAAATTGCCGATTTTGAAATTAAGAACGAATATAGTTTTAGCACCGTCAAAATGCGCCAGATCGGACTGGAATTCGGGGAATTGACACCAGGACAACGAAACCGATTGAATCAATTCATTAAATACCATACAATCGATGAGGTTTAGTCGTCCCGCAAATTGATCGCACGCCACCGTTTAAACGAAAAATACGAAAGCCCGGCGATTTTCGCCGGACTTTTTTTTTGAAACATTCGCCTAAGACGAATATACGACTTCGCAACTTTACGCAATACCGTCCGCGTCCTCTTTTTTTGAATACAATGCCGAGGACATGGACGCGCACGAGTACAAGGCGGAATGCGGTATGAGTCGTTCTTGCGCATTGATTTGCTTAGAATGTGAATAAGCCGCCAAGCACCACAATAATTATTGCCAAAATGATCAGGGTAATGATGATAACGGTGCGTTTTTTAGCTGGTGGCTGTTTTTTAATAACTTTCTTTGGGGGGATTTCATCTGCAGAAGGATTGGAATTTGTTTTTTTCGCAGCGCTGACACGAAAGAAACTAGGTGGCGGAGGGGTATCCGGCGGGCTGATTTTCGGACGTGATCTTTTAACCACCGGCGATGGTTCAACCGTTTGATCATTGAAGGCGTTCGTTTCAGAAACATTTTGGTCTGGTTGCAGACCCAAAACGACGGCCCTCTGCCGGGATTGTTGCTCCGACAAATCCGGAGGAATGGTCAGCATGGCAGGATCAAGTTTATCGGGTGCGGCCGCAAATTCAGCTCCGCAATGGGGGCAAAATCGGTATTTCAAAGTTTCCACTTCGGGTAGATCTCTGCTGCATTTTGGACAGGAAGTTGGCATGTAATAATGATGCTCCTATTGTCGATTCATCAAAGTTACTGTGGTCTCAAGATCATCCCATCTATTGCATCTTAATAAATTCGAATATCGAATTTCGAAACTCGAAACAAATCCGAATATCAGATGACAAAAATTCAAAAGTTTGAAGCATTCGAGTTTAGAATTTCGATATTGTTTCGGATTTAATAATTTTCTTAATCTATCAATGATACATATCTGCTAACTATATGCTTATGTTCAAAGCCTCATTTTACGGTCTCGTAGAATTCAGCCCTACGAAGGTACCCCCATTCTTATGACATAAGATACGCATTAAGGTGGCAAAACGTTCACCGGTGTTGCCGCGAGCGCGGGTTGTCGTCATAACCACCGGAAAACCGACGGCATGAATCCGAACGCGCCGGGAACCATCTTTTGTGCGTTTATTGATTCGATCCACGATATCAATGACGGGCTGTATACGTTGACCGCTGAATTCATCGCCAAAAACATAAAGGCTGATTTTTTTGTCCGTTGCATAAAAGGTTCGAATGGCTGCTGTGATACCCTCAACCGGACTACTGTTGCTGAAGGCCTGCCAGGAGCTCAGCCTGGAAATAATGGCCCGGCGACGCGCCGGTGTATCGGGAATCCATCTTCCGCTGTACTGGGAAAACATATATTCGCCCATATCGTTCATTATCTGTATGCCTTTGACCTTCGGATATACGTCCAGGGTTTCTCTCAGTTTTTTTTGCACCAGACTCCAGGCGTAGCGCTGCATGCTGCCCGATGTATCGATAATAAAGATAATATACTCGCTGTCTACCGGAATGCCGCCGATTGAACGATCAATTTCCCGCGGTCGGGTCTTCAACAGACGCTGCATCTCTTCGGTTAATTGCTGCATGGCTCTGGCCAGCTGACCTTCAATAATGTTTTGCACCTGGGCGGTGTCTTTCGAAGCCGCATATTGACCCTCAATTTTAGACAGATCTCCCTGCAACCGCGCTATCCGAATTTTTTCTTTTGATAGCTGCTCTTTTTTGGCCGTTAAATCACGATTAATAATGGCGGTTTCACCCCGGATTTCGACTAGTTCTTCTTCAAGTCGGATAATTTGGGCCTCAAGGTTCTCTTTTACTTCTTCAATTATGAGCGGTTCGGCAAATTTGGATAAGACAAACAGCAGGATCACCGCTCCAAACCCGCAGCAAATGCAGTCCAGGAAAGACAAGCTGAATATCTGAATGTCACGTCTCTGTTTTTTCATCGTTTACTATGCTTTGCCCAATGGGGCGAATACGATTCCATGGTTGCATCCCAGGGCGTTCGGATTAAAGAGCGCTATCGCCTGAGGAGCGCTGCGCTTAAAGCAATAAGTACCTTCAGCCTCAAGTTCCGAAGGAACGCTCCTCGAGGCTTGGAGAGCCGATCCGAAAGGCCCTTAGGGCTGTTCATTTTTTATGGCCAATCCTTTGAAGGCGAAAAAAAAGAACCGCGGGTATCCTTTGCCAGCCGCCAGTATGCATCGGCAGCCAGCGGATCACCCTCCATCGGGTATAAAATAATATTGACCGGTGCCCCGGGGAGCTGGCGAATTGCTTCATTAAAAAGACTTAACCGTTTATTGCTGCTGACCCGTTTGCGCCAGGGCTTACTTGATCCCATCGTGGGCAGACCGTCTGTCAGCAAAAAAATGTTGTCGGGAGCCGGTTTCATTGCGCGCATAGCGGTGATTGCATTTAAAAGACTGGTGCCTTTTTCCGGAGCGATATTGCGCAGGTTATCGGCACTCTGATTTAAGTGTTCCACACTGCCGGCCTCCAGCCAGGTACCCTGGGTGCCCTTAAGAAGGGGGGCGGCGGTTTCATTAAACGCATATAGCTGAAATTTGCTTGTTGGCGGAAGCTGGGTGGTTAACCAATTAACGGTGGCGATCACCTGCTGCCATTTGGCGGATTTAATTTTTTCCTTTGTGCTCAGGTTCCGACGTCGGATGATTCCGACAACGGTTTCATCCAACATGCTGGCCGAGGCATCCACTAAAATAAAAATTCGGCTGCCGCCCATTTTTAGGTCGGTTAAATATTGACGATCTCCCTGTCCGGGAAATTTTCGCAGCCGGGTACCCATGTCGTCCTGGGTCTTGGCACCGGCTCTGAGCCGCTTGAGCTCTTCTTCTAAAGATTTCAGGTCGGATTTTAGTTTATTGACGTGCGTTTTGGTGGCTAGGGTGTCTTCTTGCCTGTCGGACACCTCAATCTTTTTTTGCTCAAGAATTTCTATGATCCTGCGAGCCAGCCCTTCTGTGCGCACCAGATCCGCTTCTGTTTGCTCTAATGAATTGCGGGCTTGGATAAGGTCTTTTTTGCCTTGGAGGACCTCCTGTTCCATTCGATCAACCTCGGCACGAAAATCCGACGTAATCGAATTCCGCTGCGCCGCACTCTTGGCGTTGACCAGCACGAACATAAGGATGATTGCCCCGAGTCCGCAGGTAATGATATCGAGAAAGGACAAGCTGAAAATATTGATTTGTCTACGTTTCATCAGAGGGCGGATCCATACAGGCAATGAGTTTAAGCTTTTCACCCGGCGTTCCGACCCGAATGATCTGACCGAGTGACAAAATGATTTTCATATGAACCGGGTCATCATTTACAAACGTCCCGTAAGAGCTGTAGTCATTCAGTACGACCTCATCTCCACGCAATTGAACCGAGCAGTGTTTGCGGGAAACACCGGCGACCTGTCCCTGGATTTGGATGCCGAATCCGTCTGCAACCCTTTCAAGACCGATGATTAAAGGCTTTTCGGTTATGGGATAGGCGCGGTCGCGGTACAGGATGTGGGTTGGCCGCTGTTGCGTCTGCGGATGTCGTTCGGGCGCTGTATCTGAAATCGGATCTTCAGCCGGCAGCGGTCGTGTGGTCAAAAAAGGAGCGCTGCTTCCGGGTTGCTGTGCAACGAGCCGGTTTTCGAATTGAAATATGCCCCGGGCCCCGCTGCCGGGGGGCAGTTCGATTATTTTGTAATTTTCGATACCGGCCGGCATGCGGGTTATGCCCGGCAGGCGTGCCATTCGATCTGTGAGCATCAAAACCACTCCGGGTTCATTGTCCCCGTAACGCTTATAAAAGCGGCCGATCAAACGCTGAAATTCTTGAAACACCGGCGCAGCCTTCTGGTAAAAGATGTCTCTTGTCAGGGTTACATGATATACCTTGGAGCCGCCTGTCATTTCAAAGTGAACGCTGGGATTTTGATTCAGCTGTGTCAAAACGCCGGGCAGCCGATCGTATAACTCCTGTTCGGTGGCGGCCCGATGCAATGGGTCAAAACGCGTCGTGCGGACAAACTCCTCTGCAATGGCATCCACCCATCCGCTGTAAAGTTTGCTCAAGCCATTTCCTTCCAGGGAAACGGTATCTTTCCGGTTTAATTGTCCCCTGCGCTGAAGGCGGGTAATTTCAAAGCGATGCAGGTGTATATCCAGGTGCAACAACAGTCCTGCAGGCAGTCGATCCGGAACGGCGGCAACTGCCAGGGGAACAAAACCTCTCACCGCAATGGACAATTCACGGGTGATTCCTAAAATAAATCCCAAATGTTCCCGGGTATAAAAACCCGGAACAGCAATAACCATTTCCTGCCCGTGATGTTTGACGGTTTTCCAGATGTGAGCAAAATGTTCGAAAGCGATCTCCGCGTGATTTTGTGCGAACGGACTGGGTTTTTCTAATGGCTCGGTATTTAATTGATCCCAGAAGTGATTGAGAATCTGACGGGGATAAAGGCGGGCTTTTCTTTCAGCAGCCCGGCCGAGCGTGAGTCGATTTTTTTCCGGCAGAGCGAAACCGGGACTTTCGACACTGTTTTCGTCGACGTTCAGCAATCCGGCCGGCTCGTTTCCGGCGACCAGGATACCGGCATCACTGAGTTCAAGGCCTAACAGACGCATACGGGGCACCTTTCGAATTAAGGCTCACGGCGCAAGGCTCAAGGCACACGGTAAGCAAAAAAATTCACCTATCTTTGTGATCCTTGTGCCTTGCACCGTGTACCCTGAGCCTTTTTGTTATTTTGTATACAGATGATTGATTAGATTTTCATCGCAGTACGACGCTGTATCCAGCACATAGCGCTCCTGCATCTGTTGCAGTTGGTGCAGCAGAAACATCAAACCGATGCTGATTAACAGCGCAATCAAGGTCGAGTTAAACGCCACGCCCAGGCTGCGGGTGACATCAAAGATATCGCCTTCGATGGCTTTATGCGCCTGGCCGAGTGCATCTCCGATACCTCGAACCGTGCCGATAAATCCGATTGATGGAATCGCCCAGGCGATATAGCGAATCATGGACAACTCGGATTCCAATCGCTCGGCTTCCGAATCGCAATAGGCATGGGTGGCGCTGGCGACATCCTGGATATTGCGGGTGGTGCTGAACCGCTGTAAACCGGCCAGCAACGCTCTGGGCAAAAGGGCCCCACCCTGCTGCGATGGCAGCGCTTGAATCTGCCTGGAGACATCGCGGGTGTCTTCAGGAAGAATACGCACACCTTCATCCAGCGGAATCAGATCCATCTTTAACAACGCCCGCTGTCGGGAAGTTTTAAAGGCTTTATACCCCATGATCGCAATGGCCCAGAACATCAATATAAAGCATGCTTCCTGCTCGTAATCACGGATTAACACAAAAACCGACCGCTCCATTACCTGGGATTTGTCTTCCGCCATCTGAATGGCCTGCTGTGCTAAAATCGCGTCAGCCTGGGGTCGAATCACTGCCACATAGACGGCATGCACAATGATCACGATCACGATCAGCGAAAACACCTGATAAATAAACTCAAACGAAAAAGGGAAGTCTCGTTTCATGGCCTCTGTCCATATCTACCTGTTAATGGTCCTTATAATACGTCTGAAAAGCAGTTCTAACAATCACCGGCAAAGCGCAGAGGGCAGAGCGCATAGCGCAATAAAAGCATCAAGTTTTTTACGGGTTTTAACCCTATGCGCTATGCGCTTTGCGCTCTGCCATATATTAAGTAAAGAATCGATGGCCTTCGAGGACCTAAACGCCTCCTGAAAGGGACTAAATATCATAGGGAAAATCCACGGCCTGTTCCGCTTCAATTCTTTCAGACGGACGAAACTCCTTAAGCGGCTTCTCGCGGGCCTCGTCTGATTCTTTCTTTTCCTGGGTTTTGGATTCTGACACGTCGCTTTCAGATGACGGCGCGCTCTTTTCCTGGGTTGTTGTCCGGGTTTCGCTCTGTGCAATCATCACGGGGTGTTGCTCGGGCTGTTTCTGATCCGGGCCTGGCGGATACAATGGGGCCGCCGGCACCGCCCGGTTCACCATCGCCAAAAAACACAATAGGGTAACGCTCGGGGTGGCAAGTCTTTTGAACCCTGTGAATATTTTCAATGTCATGTCTGATGTCTCATTCCAAATAGCGACAGATGCGAAATCCGAGATCCGGGCGTTTATCGTCGCTGTAATCGCGGTACGCCAATCTCAATTTAACCATACTGGCAGATTTCCAGCTCGATCCTTTGACCACGCGATGCTTTCCCTCCATGGGTCCGTTTGGATCGATATCAGTTTTATTCGTATTATAGGTATAAATTCCATAAAAGTCATGGCACCATTCCGCTACATTTCCGCCCAGGTCATATAGGCCCAGATGGTTGGCCTTAAATTTTGCCGGCGGCGCTGTACCCGGATAGCCGTCATTGTAATTTTCGATATAAGCGGGCAGCAGATTTTTGGCCGAAATATCGGCATAATTACCCGATGGTGCTGGCGGGGGAAACCGGTTCCCCCAGGGGTATTTGAGGGATGTTTGCGGGTTTATAAACCGGGCACAATATTCCCATTCAGCTTCGGTGGGCAACCGGTAGCCGGTACCGATGGGCTCGGCGGCGACGAGGCGATCTCCTTTTTTAATATAAACGGGCGGCAAGGATTGCTTGGCGCTCAACCAATTGCAAAACAGGGCTGCCTGTTCCCAGGTGACCTGAACCACGGGGTGATCCGCCTGGGATAAACGCTGACCCTTGAATGCACCGGATGTGTGGCTGGCCAAAAATTGTTTAAACTCCTTATTGGATACTTCTTTGACACCCATATAAAACGGCCGTTGCAGGATGATTTTGCGAAGCGATTCATTGGATCGACGGCCCTGTTCCCGGCGCGAGGAACCCATGGTAAAAGGCTGTGGGCGGATCAGCTTCAGGGAGTAGCCGTTTTGGGCTTTGATGACACCTGTCGGGCCGGTCGGTTCGGATTCGATTCTGGTTAAAGCGACTTTAATTTCTTGGGGATATCCGGGTCGCGGGGTGATCTGGGTTTTGTAAGCGTTGTATCCCTGTTTCCTGATTTCTAACTGGTGACCGACGGCTACGAGTTTTAATTCTGGCGGAACGACGCCCCGGTTTTTTCCATCGACAATTAGCTCGGCGTCAGGGGGATCAACCTTAAAGTGAATAACGCCCCATTCCGGCTTTAAATCGACAGCCAGTGTTTTTAATTTTCCGCTGGACACCTGAACCCGGCGAGATACTTTTTCATAACCGGCTTTGGATATTCGAATCTCGTGCGGGGTATTGGCCGATAACCGGACCTCAAGGGGCGTCTTGCCGGCAAATTTCTGGCCGATGGTTACATTGGCGCCGGGTGGGTTGGTTTGTAGCGCCAATGTTCCATCATCCGGCTGCAGCCGAATGTCTGTTATTTTTTGCGGTTGATTCAGCCCGACGGCTAACTGGGTCTGCCAGGTTTTAAAACCGGCCGCGTTTATTTCCAGTCGATAATTACCTTCAGGCAGTTCAATTGTTAAGGGTGTCTGGCCGGCCGGTTTTCCGTCCACGGATACGGCCGCGCCTTCCGGAACCGAGCTGATAAAAATATCGGACCAGCCGGGGATTAATGCAAAATCAAAGGATTGCACTTCTGCGCACCCGGCAATTTGAATTTCCGTTTTTATATTTTGATAGTTATCCGCTTGAATTTCTAAAACCCGCTGGCCGGCCGCCACTTCAAGATTGGAAACCGGCGTGGAGCCGAGTTGCTGTCCGTCGATGACGATCCGGGCGCCGTTGAGACGCACCTCCGGATTATCGGATGGGTGCACCAGCAGGGATAGGCGCCCCGGAAGTTTTTCCATTTGAAATCGGACTTCCTGACTTTTTTGGGTGCCGACCTCAAAAGGTGCTTCAAATGGATAATAGCATTCTTTAACGGCATGCAACTTATATTTTCCGGGCCGCAGCAAGAAATGGCCGCCAATCCTGGGTGCCACCGGGCTGCCGCTGATTGAAATTTGATCGGGCGGTGGTTCAATCCGGATCGTGATTTGCCTGGCGGTAAAGACAAACCAGGCGGCGATAGAGAGCAAAAGGAAGCAGAAGGCGATTGCCAGCCCGATATATCGCCGACGGCGTCTAATTGAACCGGCACCCTGTTGCCGGCGGTCCGACCGGAAAGAAAGGGGTTTGATTTTGAGAGCCTCATCCTTGCGGTCGGGTGATGGCGGCCTGACGGATTCAATACCGGATTCCCCTGAAACAACGTCGATGATAAAGTCGTCTCCTTCAACCGTAAAATGTATTTTGCAGGAGCCGATTTCAAGATTGTCGGCATCCATCAGCCAGGCGGAACCCGCCAGTCTCTGGCCGTTGTATCGAACCGAAACTCCCGATGGACCGGCTTGTACAAAGGGCCGTTTCTGGAACAAGCCGATATATGCGGCTTCCGCCTCGGCTTTGAGACCCATCACCTGGATATCTGCGGTGGGGCCCGCTCCTATAATGATCGGAAACCCGCCCTCAGCAATCGTGCGTTCACCCTTGTGGCTTCTTATTTTGTAAAGGATGCTCAAATTTCAACCTCACACTTGACGGCAATGCGCATCGGGCCCTGCCCCGGTTTGATGACGATTTTCTTGCGAACGTCTTGATATCCGTCCCGGGTTCCCACCACAGTATAGGTGCCGGGCCTCAGGCTCAACTCCTGGCTTGCAAAGCGACCCAGTTTGCCGACTTTATAAACGGCGACTTCCGTAAAATTATCGGATTCGAGGATAATTTTTACAGGGGTCTGAGCGGCATCCACCAGCCGTTTGAGTTTGTCGAATCTGTCTTTTAACCGCGGACCCTTTGGATCAATGTCTTCGATTTCGGCAATCAGCTCGATGGCATTGTCAAGCTGGCGGTCTGATTCCAGGGCCGCGGGTTGTTTTAGAAAAAAGTTGATGCGCTTGTCGATGCGGATAAACGCTAGCGACCGTTGTTTTCCCAGTTCGGCAAACCGGACATTGGGATCAATTTGAAGTGCTTGCTGGTAGGCGTTTAATGCCTGGTCCCAGTCTTCGGCCTGTTCCGCCGCCGTCGCTTTCTGGCGATAGGTTTCGATGCTGGCCAGGCGAATGGACTGATCGACCTGGGCCAGCGCATCTTTAACTTCCCGGGAGTCGGGTCTGAATGATTTCGCTTTCAGCAATTTTCCCCGCGCAAGTTCGAAGTTGTTGTTGTGCAGGGCTGTCAGCCCTTCCGACATCAATGCCTGAAATTCGCGATCGCTGATCTGCCCTTTAATGCGGGCCAAAGCCTGCCGGGCTTCTTTAGACTCAGGGTCCAGTTGCAGGGCCTCTTGATAATCGGCATGGGCAAACGAAATATTTCCCTCTTTTTCATGGTGTTTTCCCGACGCCATCAGCCGCATAACGGCATCTAATTTCAGGGCGCGCTGCAGGCTTTTCTGGGCTGGCGCGTTGTTCGGATCGATCATCAGGGCGAGATTGAATTTTTGTCGGGCGAGTTCGGCATTGCCTTGATTCAGAGCCGTCCGGCCTTCATCCAGCAGCTGTTTCAGGGCCGGTTCGACCCGGTCGGCCAAGGCCCGCGCTTTGGCGGCGGCCGCCTCATATTTTGCGGCCGCTGCGATATAATCTTTTTCAAGTAAAAATCGATCTGCTTCTCCAGAAAGTTGCATCATTTCCCGATAGGCTGCGTTTCCCCATTGCGCGACACCTTTGGTCTCCAATTCCTGTTTTATCTGCAGGAAGTCAGCAAGGTTTTGCTCGGCCCGTTCTTTTTCAGCGGCAAGCCTGGCCGGATCCGGTGCCTTTTCGGGCAGGACCTCCGGCGCCGCCGGGCGCTTCTCCGGTACCGCCTGATTCTGCTCGCTTGGCGTTTTTTGGGCGCGCGGTTTTCCGGCAGGACTGCTTGCCAGGTATTGCCAGAGCCACAAACCGCCGGCCACCAGAAGAATGAATGTTGTGATCAGCGTCAAACCTTTAACCAGATTGTTGCGCGCGCTTAAGGGTGCCCTTTTTCGACCCCCCCCCGGAGTCACGCTGACCGGCGTAATGATCTCCGCCCGGCTTAAAACCGGTTTGTCTTCTACCGGGCCGGCGTTAGTCTCATCAGGCCACAGGGTTTGTTCCACCGGCCGGTTTCCCATGCGCTTCAGGCGGTCCGCGATCTCCTGCATGCTGGCCGGGCGTTCATCGGGCATCTTGGCCAGCATCTGTTCGATAAGATTCTCCAGAGGTCCGGGGGTGTCGGCAGCGGCAGCAACCCGGTCCAATTTTTGGCTGATCGGGGCGGGGATTTCATGCAGGATTTTATCACGGCTTATATCCGGATAAAACGGCGGATATCCGGTGAACAGTTCATACAGCAACACCCCCAGGGCATAAATGTCATCGGATGGCCGGGGTTGGTGGCCGCCGAGTTGCTGGGGGCTCATGCAAAACAACGAACCGCCGGAGGTAATTTCCAGGGCATCGTGGCCGGATTTGAAAATGCCGGCAATGCCAAAATCAGTCAGCCGTGGCGTTTTTTGCCGGTCGAGTAAGATATTGCTGGACTTGACATCCCGATGAACCAGTCCCAGGTCATGGGCATAACCCAATGCATCGATCACGGGTTGGATAAGCTTGATAATTTCAGCGGGGTTTGTGTGATCGAATTGGCCGCGGTATGCGGTCAGATCCCGACCGTCGATATATTCCATCGAGATGAACGCCAGATCTTTAACTCGGTGAAAATCGAAGACCCGCACAATGTTCGGGTGGACAAGCCGCCGGGTGTTGCGGCATTCATTTTTCAGCAGGTTGACGCTGCCGGGGTCAGACGTCAGCTGCGGATTTAAGATTTTGAGGGCCACGCGGATCTCGAGCTCAAGATCCCAAACCAGCCAAACCTGCCCCATACCGCCTTCGCCGATCATCTCCTGCAGGGAGAACCGGGAATGCAGTATTTGGCTTTTCTTTAAATTCGGCATGGCGCTAGGTCAATTCGGTTTGGACGGTTCGGTCTATCTGGGGCACGCTGTGCCTGTTTGAGGTACTATATGAAAAATCACGAAAATATGAAAGGCAGAGGTGCCGGATAAAGCCATTTTCGTGATTTATGGACTCCAGATGCTGATTGACTAAGGTCTTTCGTTTTGATCCATATTTTGCGCTTCAGGTAATGGTGCCGGCGCAAATCCGGTTTCGGCAAAATAGATTTGACGCAGCAGCTCCCGCCAGCGTTTAAACTGCTCCTCGGCAGTTCCGGTCAGTTCGTATTGCCGTCCTTCAAACTCCATGACAACAGGCTGCATCTCATTACCGAATGATTCACTGAGTTCTTCAATTGCCGCCGAATGAATTTCGGCCTCCTTCGAAACATTCCAGCCCTTGATCAGCACCTGCCCCCCGATGATAGCCATTGCCGGCGCCAAGGCTCGCGCAGCGCCGGAATTCCTTGAGCCGGCCGCAATTGCCCCTGCGATCAGCAGGGCGCCGATGAGTTGCTTGGTCATGGCTTCTTGTTTGATTTTCTTTATCGCCAACCGTTCGGTTAGATTCAGCTTGCGCCAATTTTCATAAGATGGCCACATCTCATTATAAAACCGCTCATATTGATTATTGAGTGTATCCACATACATGTATTCACGTTCTCTGATTTTCAGCAGGCGATCCATCATGGGGTCATTGTCCGCCGGCAGGCGCTTGACGCTTAAGTGGCCCTTTTTATCCCTGGCAAGATAACCGTCAAACGGATGCGGTGCAAACTCCTGTGCAAATTTTAGCTTGGAAACGGTTCGGATCGTTTTAATTTCCGATGGGCTCAGCTTCATTTTGTATTGGGCCATATCATTGGCGATGGTATTGTACAGATCCTGATATGCATCGATTTCACCCACCTTGTTGCTCGTGTAAACGTACTCTGACCCTTCAGCGCTGTATTTCTTTTTAAACCATCTTTTACCGGTTGCTTCCACCACATCGATCTCTAAAATCAGCGTTTGACCGTTTGACGCAATGATCTTGCCCTTTACCAGCAAGTCTACGCTGTTGGTTTCAGCCGGAATTACCTGGATGGCACCCCAATGGCCGCTCTGCTGCAGCGTATTTTTTAGGTGATAGGGAATAAAGTGGCTTTCGGCTTTTCTGATATTCGCATTGGTTCCTTCTTTTTCGGCTTTCTCCGGTGTAATTTCCTCACTTTCAAAGACGAGGATGCCGACATCCATGAGCTGGTTTTCGGGAATTTCCGCTGTGGCGTGCTCAATCGGGGTGGGGTTCACCTTGTGTGAGCCATAAGTGGCACAGCCTGCAAAGACAAGGATGGAAGCAAAAAATATGATGCTTTTGTAAATACTGGCATTCATTTTCGATTAATCCCCACTCAAAGCCGCAAAGATCGCCAAGAATTTTAAACAATCAGCTCTCGGTGTCCTCAGGCCTTTGCGAGAAAATGGTGAATTTTAGTTATTGCTGTGTGTTTTTCTTGTACGCTTCGTATTCTTTCCACAACTTTTCTTTTAGTTCGGGGTCTGTTTCGTTTTCTGCCGCTTCCCGCAGCTGACGGGCAACGATATCGTCATCTTCTTTGCTGTATCGGCTTCCTCTGTCACCGGTGGGACCCTGGCCCTCGCCTTTGGTCCGATCGCCGGCGGCCACCGTATCATCGTCGTCACCCTGTTCCGCCGGTGCGCCCTTCTCTTTGCCGGATGCGTCCTTTTCGCCTGCTTCGCCCGGCTGACCTTTCTCACCCTGCTCGCTTTGTTGCGACCCATCATCGGACGATTCGGATTCTGCGGTGCCCAGATCCACGCCTTTTTCTTTTAGGCGTTTGGCGGCTTCAGCCGCTTCTTGCGCCAGGTCTCGCATTTTAGCGGCGGATTCGGTTTCGATGCTCTCCATTTCCTTTAGCAGCATCGCATCAAATTCGTTTAACGATGCGCTTAATTGACGATCCAACTCCGTTACCTGGTCGCGGGTTTGTTCTTCAGGCATTGTCGGATCTGATTGTTTTTTCGACTCGCCGGCGGCAGCCGATTCGGAAGCCGCTTTACCCGGCGAATGCCTGGCGTGGGCAGCTTCCATTTTTTCTACGATTTTACGGTTTTCAGCGACCATGGCCCGGACGCGTTCATGGTAGGTTTCATAATTGCGAATATCCTCAGCCGAGGCATTACCCGATTTTTTGAGCTGTTCGAGTTCGGACGCAATCCGGTTTTCAGTGGCCTGACTGAGGCGTAAATCATCTCTGGCTTTTTCCAATTTAGATTGCGATGTTTGTGGGCCTGTTTGGCTTCTTTGACTCAAATTCTGGTCGGCTTTTTCAGATGCAGCTTCGGTCGCATCCGCCGGAGCGGTTTGACCTGCCTGGGATTTTTCCTCTGGCTTTTGAATTTGAGGCGTGGTTTCATCCGGCGTGGCTGCCGGGCGGGTTTTCGATTTTTCCTGCGATCCGGGTTGCGCGGATTCTGTGGATTCCGAGGGAGTCGATTCACGGGTCTCTTTTGTTTCTTGCTTCTCTTGCTTAGGGGGTATAGAAGCACTGGGTGTTGGCGAGGTCTTGCAGGAAGCCAGCCCAATCCCTGCTAAAAGGATTGAAATGAATAATAGAGATTTCATTTTAAATAACGATATCTTGTAATATTAAAGTTAAGATTTATTCTTTTTACAGTCTGCATTTTTAACGTTGCGATCACAAATCGATCAGAATATGATAAGTAGGTATTATCCAAAACCAAAAATCAATAGGCCATCAGGTCATCAAAACTAAATAATTACAGTGTCTAACATAAGATTTTGCCAATTGGGTGTCAAGCGAAGAACAACGCGTTAAAGTCCGGTGAATCTTAGACGCGTGACTGAAAAGTTTTGTCTACAAATTCCAGATGGTTGAAGGATCGGGGCGTTTTACCTGGTATCCATTATGCGAAAAACTCGGTTATATTCCGGTTGCGCGCATAATATCTTAAAAAACAAACAAATTTTATTCGCAATGTCTCAGCACGATTTAAAAAAAATCTTAGATCAAATTTGGTTTCCGTTTTTGAAGCGCTTTAGACAGGATCGAGAGCAGGTCTTTCAATACAAGGAACCGGCGCTGCTGGCAAAGGAGCTGGATTTGAGACTCGGTCAGGTAAAAGATTTATCTGAAAATGATTTAATTCAAATTATAGAAAAAGTAATTGAATATACTCCCAATATTTGGTCTCCTTACCATTTGAATTATCTTTATTCTTCACCCGATCCCGTGGGGTTGATTGCGGATTGGCTGGTATCACTTGTAAACTCAAATGTTCACGCTTATGAAGCTTCACCGGTCTTCGCTCTGGCAGAAATAGAGGTGATCAGGGCTTTGGCTGAGATCGCGGGCTACGGGCCGGACAGTGACGGAATATTCTGTCCGGGCAGTTCATCTTCCAATATGTTTGCCATGTATTTGGCGCTAAAGCAGCTTTATCCGGAAGCAATCAACGACGGCCTGTGGCAAAAAGACAGACCGGTGATTTTCACCTCAGAACAATCTCATTATTCCATCGATAAGGCAGCGGCGCTTCTTGGCCTGGGGACAGGATCCGTTCGCAAGATTAAATGTGACCGGCATGGACGCATGCTACCCGACGATTTGAGACAAAAAATTGAAGCCGCAGAAGATCAAGGTGAAAGGCCTTTTTTTGTCAACATTACAATGGGCACGACAATTTTAGGCGCTTTTGATCCGCAAACTGAAATAAAAAACATTTTATCTTCCCGCAAAATTTGGCTGCATGCAGACGCGGCCTGGGGTGGTGCGGTTCTCATGTCAGATAAAAGAAGAAAAATGATGGAGGGGATCCATCGAGCGGATTCCATCGCCTGGGATTTGCATAAAGCCATGCGGTCTCCGCTTCTGTGTGCGGCCCTGCTCGTCAAAAATGGTTTGTCTTTAAAGAGCAGTTTTGTGTTTGATGGTTCTTATTTGTTTCATGGTGGTGAGGAAATAAAAACCTATCATTTAGGAGAAAAGACGCCGCAGTGCGGGCGTCGCGGCGATGCTTTTAAATTTTGGCTCATGTGGAAAATACGGGGAAAGGATTATTTTGCCCGGGAGGTGGAGAGGCGGTTTGCAAAGACGGCTGAAGCTGCTGATATGATAAGGGAACGGCCTTGTTTTTGGCTTTATGACGATCAACCCGATTTCTGGAACCTGTGTTTTTGGTACATACCTGAGCATCTGCGCAAGTTAGGCCATATCGATCGGTGTTCGAATAAAGATAAAACCGCGTTAGAGAAATTGACGGTACGTCTATATGAATGCATGAAGAAAGACGGGCAAATCCTGGTCAATTATTCCAGTATCGAAAATTACCCCGCGTTTATCAGATTTATAACCGGTCCCAAACTGACACGTGAAGCGATAAAGAAAATACTGGATATAATAGAATCCTTGGGTAATATATTATCCACCAGTCTTTCGAAGGTATTGATTTCCGGCGGCGATGATCGTCTCCAATTAGACGGGCAGGGATTGAACTATATTCAAATCGCGCCCAAACCTGCTTCGAAGAATCTGGTATCCCGCTCGAGCTGTAGCGGCTCTTTTATATCCGAAGACAATTACAAATATGTTAATGACCTTTATAGCGATATTCTCGCCGCCAAGGAATCATTCCCGGAATGCATGCGACAGGTTCATGATCGGATACGGCGCATACTGGCAATTGATCCAAAAGACAGCATCATAACCGTATCTTGCGGCACAGATGCAGAATACATCCCGCTGCTGATTTCGAAGGCACATGCCGGCGAAGGTAATAAATTAGTGAATATTGTCACCGGTGCCGGCGAGATCGGAGCGCATTCAGCCACCGCTGCAAATGGTCTAAATTACTCATCTTTAACGCCTCGCGGGGAGAAAGCTGATCCCGGGTACCGATTGATGGGTATTGGTGATCATGTCAAATTGATAACTGTATCGCAACACCATCATTTAACCGGTCAGCAGACGCCCAACGAGGATGTGTGGATAAAGCATGTGCGGGATAGCCTGTCAAAACCAAAAACGGTGGTGTTGTTGCATATTGTGGATTCATCCAAACTCGGTCGCCGAATGGATGTCATTGATGAAGTCGAACGTTTGAGAGCGGAATATTCAGGGCGGCTGCTGGTAACGATAGACAGTTGTCAGAGCCGAACGGATCTTAATCGTACGCGGAACTATTTACAGCATGGGTACATGGTCATGATTACGGGTTCGAAGTTTGAAGAAGGCCCTCCTTTTAGCGGAGCCGTCATTGTGCCGCACCGGCTAACTGAATCGCTGACATCCAAAAGTTTTATGAATTTTCTTCCCGCGCTGGGGAATTTCATTAATCAGTATGATGTTTCCGGGGATATGGATATGATCCGACCCTATCTGCCCAGCTGGATGAACTGGGGATTGATGCTGCGCTGGGCCAGCGCGTTGAACAACTGGGAAAACTATCGCCGTATTGCGGATCAGACGCGAAGTCAATTGATTCAAAACTGGGTAGACGCGATTTTGAAATTAATTGCGCAATATCCGCAATTAGAGGTTTTAAACGGCGGAGAAACGCAGCCCGGGGCAGTCGGAGAAAGAAATACAATTATTTCTCTAAAATTATTATCAGAAGGTAATGCATTGCCATTAAAGGTCGTGAAAAATATATATTTTTGGCTTTACGAAGATATGAGTTGCCGCTTTCCCGCTGACATCAGGCTCAGTCATGAAGAAAAAGCTGTTTTGCAACGTTCTTTTTTAATTGGCCAGCCGGTCGAAGTGGGTAATTTTGCTGTATTAAGAATCGCCCTGGGTATGCATCTTGTATTTTTTATGGAAAAATTCGGTGTAGAAAAGGCGCTTGCAGATGACAGGGCCCTGTTGCTAAAGCTTTCTTTATTACAAAAGCATCACAAAACGATAGCGGGTCTATCTAGTTCCAGTGCCGCCATCAAGTCCCAAAACTAACAGTGTTGACGTTGCTTTTTTCATGGGCTCAAATGAAAAACCCGGGACAGAATCCCGGGTATGATGACAGGTGGCGGAGAGAGAGGGATTCGAACCCTCGGTGCAGCTTTCACCGCACACTCGCTTAGCAGGCGAGCGCCTTCAGCCAGCTCGGCCATCTCTCCATTTTTGGTTGATTCGTTGATGGGTTAAATTGTTGATTCGTAAAATAGGCCATTAAGATTGCATTTCCAGGTACCATTCAACTATTCAACCATTTAACCGATACACTAAAACTGGCGGAGGGAGTAGGATTCGAACCCACGGAGGTGTTACCCTCAACGGTTTTCAAGACCGCCGCTTTCGACCACTCAGCCATCCCTCCAGGTATTTAGGTATATGCTAAATCCTTATTTTTATCATCCCGATCTGAGATGGTCAATATCTTTGTATTAAGTGTTGACAGGTTTAATTTTTTATGGTTTCGAGGGCGTAAATTCACTGGAGAGGTAATTAAGATGAAGCAGAAATACACAATTATAAGAGATGATAAAAATAAGCAATTAATCATTCGTGAGTTTGCCGAACTGGATAAAGAAATTTTATCGCTGCTCTGTGAGGAAACCTACGACCAAAAATCAATTAACGCTGCCATTAAAGGCAGTAAAGAAGAGCTGATTGCAGCCCTCCGGACGAATAATCTCTATCCGCCTGGAATTTATGCAGATAAAATTGCGAGTGCCGTTAAGGAACTCTATGCCTCCAAGGCCAAAGAATCGGTGGATCTTTTTTTCAACGATCTTGAATTGCTGGCCAAAGAATCTAAAGCAGAAGCGGTCAAAGAGCAACTTGAAGAGGATTCAGAGGACCTGGATGATGTGCTGGAAGAGGATTTTGAATCCGGCTATGAGGATAAGGAACAGCTGAAAAAGATGGATTCCTCCTTAAAAATTGCGGATGATGAATATGGGGATGGGGATGAGGATAAATAGTGTTGCGTCCTGCAGGTGATTTTCAAAACACCGCTTGATTTTATCAATCTTCTTTTACAAATGTAAAGGTGTCAGTTGTCGGTCTTCACGGTTCAGCGGTTGGAAGTCAGAAAACAGAAATCAGACAGGGTGCTCCACCTTTCAGTTTTTGCTATATGTCATCTGACATCTGTCCTCTTTCCTCTGTTATCTAACCTTTGAACCCCAGAACCTCTGAACCTTTGAAACCTGTTTACCCGCCGTTTTAAACTCACCGAAGCCAGGATAAAACCCCACTTTTTCGTTGACTAATCCTGCATCGAGGCGTAAAGAAAAATCGCGTTCAGTTTTTAAGTTCAGACCAATTTTTTTATCATTTTCAGAAAGCCAATAAAATAACTTCAAAGAAAGGATTTTCAGGTTTTGCAAGGGCCGCGGGTATTTATAGCTGTGCGAACGATGGAAATAGCAGGCTAAATCAATTAGTTAAAACCTATGATGCAAAACCTTTCCTGTATAAAGCGGGGAGCGGCGCTTGAATTATTTTAATCGCATTAAGGAGGTGAAAATGGAAAAGGAGAGGGCATTTTATGAAAGGCTGGAGAGCAAAGGGGTCTCCCGCAGGGACTTTATGAAGTTCTGTACGTTCCTGACGGCGACTATGGGGCTCTCGTCATCATTTGTGCCAAAGGTGGCCGAAGTCTTTGCGGCACCGGCGCAACGCCCTCCGGTGATTTGGCTGCATTTTGCCGAATGCACCGGCTGTTCTGAGGCTGTTCTCAGGTCGCAGTACCCCTATCCGGATGATTTGATTTTGGAGGTACTCTCGTTGGAATATCACGAGACGGTTATGGCGGCTGCCGGGCAGCAAGCCGAAGACCAACTTCATTCGGCCGTAAAGAAGTATGAAGGCAAATTTATTTGCGTTGTCGAAGGCGCCATTGCGACTAAGTTCAACGGAAGCTATGGCAAAATTGGCGGCCGAACCTTTTTGGATATCGCCAAAGATGTTACTCCCAAAGCGGCCGGTGTGATCTGTATCGGCTCATGCGCCTGTTTTGGCAATATTCCGGCCGCCAAACCCAACCCCGGTGGATACAAGGGAGCTGGTGAGGTCCTGGGAATCAAAACGGTGAATATTTCCGGCTGTCCGCCCAATCCTGTCAATTTCGTAGGTACCATCGTCAACTATCTGCTGCTGGGCAAACTTCCCGAGCTGGATAATCTGGGTCGTCCTCTGTTTGCCTATGGTCAGACCATTCACGACCAGTGTCCAAGACGGGCACACTTTGAAAACGAGGAATTTGTAGAACAATTCGGTTCCGAAGAGGCCGCTTTGGGTTATTGTCTCTATAAAATGGGCTGCAGAGGCCCCGAGACTTACAACAACTGCCCGGTGGCCAAATACAACGACGGCACCAGCTGGCCGGTTGAAGCAGGGGCTCCCTGCATCGGCTGCAGCGAGCCGAATTTCTGGGATAATTTCACGCCGTTTTACGAGGAACTGTAGTCCTATCAAAGCTATCCAGCAAAAAAGGGAGGAACCAGATGGCACAGCGAATAACGATAGATCCGATTACCCGTATTGAGGGCCACCTTCGAATCGAGGTCGAGGTGGCCGGAGGCAAGGTTGTCAACGCCTGGAGCTCAGGTCAGATGTTTCGGGGTATTGAACTCATTTTGCAGGGCAGAGATCCGCGGGACGCGCACCATTTTGTTCAGCGCTCCTGCGGCGTCTGAACGTACACTCATGCTCTGTCCTCGGTGAGGGCAGTCGATAATGCCGTGGGCGTTAAAATTCCCCAAAATGCGCGTATTATCCGTAACCTTCTTATGGGCGCCCAGTTTCAGCATGATCACCTTGTTCACTTTTATCATCTGCATGCCCTGGACTGGGTGGATATTGTCAGCGCTCTGAAAGCAGACCCCAAAAAAACCGCCGCGCTGGCGGACAATGTCAGCAATGCGCCTATGGGGGGGACAAATTATTTCAAAACCGTACAGCAACGTATTCAAACTTTCGTGGACAGCGGCCAGCTGGGCCCGTTTTCGAATGCATACTGGGGCCATTCCGCTTACAGGCTGCCGCCTGAAGCCAACCTGATGGCTTGCGCCCATTATCTGGAGGCGATCCGCCTGCAAGCGCGGACGGCAAGGCTGCACGCCATTTTCGGAGGCAAGAATCCGCACCCGCAGTCGCTGGTGGTCGGCGGCGTGACATGCGTTAGAGACCTTCGGCCGGATCGTATCGCCGAATTTCTGTATATCACCAAAGAGACCCAGGAGTTCATCGAGAATGTATACATCCCGGATCTTCTGGCCGTCGCATCTTTTTACAAGGACTGGGGCGCCATCGGCGGAACCAGCAATTTCCTGGCTTGGGGCGAGTTTCCCGAATCCGATAAAGAACCCGACAGCCTCTACATGCCCCGCGGCGTCATCATGAAACGAAATCTGGGCGGCGTGAAAATGGCCAACCATGAACGGGTTTCAGAAGATGTAACCCGGGGATGGTATCAGGACGGCCCGGCCAAACATCCCTACGAGGGAGAAACCAACCCCCTGCAGGAAGACCCGAAATACCGACCGGGTGACGGCAAATACAGCTGGTTCAAAGCCCCGCGTTACGATGGCGAACCGTGTGAGGTCGGACCGCTGGCAAGAGTTCTGGTGGCTTATGCCAGAGGTCAAAAAGAAATCAAACCCGTTGTTGATAATGTACTGAAAACGCTGGGGGTGGATGCCAACGCCCTGTTTTCAACCCTGGGTCGGACAGCGGCTAGAGGGATCGAAACCCTGGTGGTCGGTCAGCGCATGCAGGCCTGGGTCATGGAGCTGGTCGCAAACCTCAAAAACGGCGATACCAAAACCTATGAGCCTTATGAAATGCCCGACAGCGGCATGGGTGTCGGGCTCAACGACGTTCCCCGGGGCTCCCTTGGGCACTGGGTTCAGATTGAAAATAAAAAGATTAAAAACTACCAGTATGTGGTACCGTCGACCTGGAACCTATGTCCGCGGGATAGCAACCATAAGTTGGGTCCGGTGGAAGAATCCCTGATCGGCACACCGGTTGCAGATCCAAAGCGACCTCTGGAAGTTTTGCGAACGGTGCACGCCTTCGATCCCTGCATCGCCTGCGGTGTCCATGTCATTGACCCGGATTCCAACGAGGTTTACAAAATTAGAGCACTTTAATTGGTATTTTTTATGAAGGCGGCCCCTCCAATTTTCGGGAGGCCGTTTTTTTATGATATTGACGGCCCTTCCAATTTTGGGGTATTAGATCTGTGCACGTTTTTCATCGGCGATGGCAGGATCTGCATGTTCATGCAATTGAAAGGATAAAAATTGTCGGATAAAAATCCCTTCGATGATCTGCATTCACTGGAAATTATGATTCTGGGCGTGGGCTGTATTCTTTATTCAGATGAAGGATTCGGTGTACGCGTGATTGAAACCATTCAACAGCGATATGAATTCCCGGATAATGTTCAGGTGGTCGATGGCGGCGTTCTCGGGATCAATCTGCTGGGTGTCATTTCAAAACCCGACCATCTGATTGTGGTGGATGCCATCCGCAACAGGGGCAAGCCCGGAGACCTGTATCGTCTGGAAGGCGATGCCATACCGGAGCGCATTCGGGCCAAAAACTCATTGCACCAGGTCGATTTTCTTGAAGCGCTGACCTTGTGCCAGGCCCTTGATAAGGTGCCTGAAACGGTTATTCTGGGTGTAGAACCAGAGGATATCGATACACTGAGTACAGAACTGACACCCGCGACTCAATCCAAAGTCGACGCCGTTATCGAGAAGGTACTCGCTGAGGTAACCCGCTTGGGCGGTTCCTATCGCGAAAAGACGACAAGCCATCTCAAAAATGCATCTAGCACTCAATGACTGCGTTAAAAGCCTTCTTAAAATGCTCACATTCTCCATGTATGCTGGGAACAACGACTTTTTCGTCGGTTTTTGCCTTGTGCTTGAGCGCAATCTGCTATTTTTAAAATGGCTTGTCGTAAAAAGCGTGCGCTTAACCTGCTGAGCGAATTTGCAAAGTTTGGCGCAGATTGTCGTTGATATTTAATGTTGACTTTTTTAAAAAATTCACGAAAGTCTATGCCCTTGTGATTGAAAATCCGGAACCCGAATACGCTGCAGCCAAAAATTCAGGAGTCATAACATGTGCCTGGCAATTCCATCCAGAATTATAAAGATCGAAAACAATATGGCCACCATCGATGTGGAAGGCGTTCAAAGAGAAGCCAGTCTGTTGCTTCTCGAAGATGTCCGGGTCGGTGATTACGTCATCGTTCATGCCGGCTTTGCCATTCAGAAACTCGATGAGGCGGCAGCCCGGGAGACCTTGGATCTGTTGCGCGAGGCGGTCGCTGCCGTGGACAAATTAGAATCCAATCGGAATTAAGGCAAGGTCCGGCAAAAAGGCCTTGAGTCTTTCTGAGATCCTCAAATTTATCAACCACTCCGCAGACCTCCTTGAGAAAACATGTAACCCTGTTGTGACAACCATGACCGTGGATTATACTGCCAAAAAACTGGAAGTAAACGGCATTGTCCAGGGCGTTGGTTTTCGGCCCTTTGTTTATCATCTCGCCAATCATTTCGGTTTGAAAGGTGAGGTGGCCAATACATCTTCCGGGGTATGCATTCATATTGAAGGCCCCCTGGATCGAATCCAATCCTTTGAAATTGATTTGGCGGCAAAATGCCCGCCCCTTGCGCATATTGTCGAAATATCCAGTCGATCTGAATCCGTAAGGCAATACCCGGACTTCAACATTGTGAAAAGCAGGGGCCGGGAGACAATGTCCACCCTGATCTCACCGGATGTTTCAATTTGCGAAGACTGCCTGCGGGAGCTCTTCGATCCGCAGGATCGACGCTACCTGTATCCGTTTATTAACTGCACCAATTGCGGGCCGCGCTATACCATCATCGCTGACATTCCCTATGACCGACCCAAAACCTCGATGCGGCATTTTAAGATGTGTCATGCCTGTCAGTCTGAATACGATGATCCGGCCAACCGGCGATTTCATGCCCAGCCCAATGCCTGTGCTGAATGCGGGCCGCTTGTCAGTCTTTTTGATCACCGTAAAAAGCCGACGACTGGGGCTGATCCGGTCAAGAAGGCGGCCGATCTCCTTCGTCGGGGATACATTCTAGCGATTAAGGGCCTGGGCGGTTTTCACCTGGTTGCAGATGCTGAAAACAGCGAGGCGGTCATCCGGCTCCGCAAGCGCAAGCTGCGGGAGGAAAAACCGTTTGCCATTATTTCCGCTGATCTGGTCAGTATTCGCAAATACGCCTGCGTCGAAGCGGCTGAAGAAAAACTGCTGACCTCGATCCAGCGTCCGATCGTATTGCTCAAAAAAAAGAGGCCCAATACCATCGCAGAAGAAGTGGCGCCCCGCAACAGGTTTTGGGGCGTGATGTTGCCCTATACCCCCTTACACTATCTTCTTTTAAAACATGGATTTACCGCCCTGGTCATGACCAGCGGGAATTTAAGTGAAGAGCCCATTGCCATTGATAACGACGATGCCTTTGAGCGTTTAGGCGATATTGCCGACTATTTTTTAATTCACAACCGGGACATCTATTTGCGCAGCGACGATTCCATTGTAAAGCACACTGCAGGCCATACGCGCCCCATCCGGCGCTCACGTGGATTTGTACCGATGCCGGTGTTTTTAAACGCTGCAGTTCCGCCGACACTCGGTTGCGGCGCTGAATTGAAAAATACGGTCTGTATCACCAAGGGCGATAAAGCCTTTATCAGCCAGCATATCGGCGATTTAGAAAACAAGGCCACCTTGGATTTTTTCAAGCTGACCGTTGACCATTTGCAGCGTATTCTTGAAATCACCCCCGAAATAATGGCCTTTGATATGCATCCCGATTACCTGAGCACGATCTACGCTAAAGAACAGCAGGGTATCCAAAAAGTCGAAGTTCAGCATCACCATGCCCATATTGTCAGCTGCATGGCGGAACACAAACTGGATGGAGCGGTTATCGGATTATCATTTGACGGCACCGGCTTCGGTACGGATGGTACCGTCTGGGGCGGTGAGGTGCTGGTTGCCGAGGCCAAACAATTTAGGCGCATGGCCCATCTGGCATATGTGCCGATGCCGGGCAGCTCGGCGGCGATTAAAGAACCCTGGCGCATGGCCGTCAGTTATCTGCAGGATGCATTCGGAGAAAACTACCGTAATCTGGATCTTCCGGTTTTAACGCGAACTGACCCGTCAACACTCAAAATCATCTCGGAAATGATTTTAAAAGGGGTGAATTCTCCGCAAACCTCGAGCCTGGGGCGCCTGTTCGACGGTGTCGCCGCCATCATCGGAATCCGCCGGCGGGTGAATTTCGAAGGCCAGGCCGCCATGGAGCTGGAAATGCTGGCGGCGGGCGATGCCGATTCGATTTACGACTTTGAGTGGGTATCGGGAGATCCGCTTAAAATTTTACCGGCCCCCATCATCCGGGGTGTGGTTCGAGATCTTCAAAACGGATTGTCGGTCGCGGAAATTGGCGCAAAATTTCATAAGACAATCATCGCCCTGTTTGCAGAAGTATGCGCTTCGGTGCGAAATGAATGTGAATTGAATCGCGTCGTGCTCAGCGGCGGCTGTTTTCAAAATTCCATTCTGCTCGCCGGTTTAACCCAGAAGCTGGAATCGCTCAATTTTCAGGTGTTCGCTCACCGGCAGGTCCCCACCAATGACGGCGGGATATCCCTGGGGCAAGCCATGGTGGCTGCTGCCGTCAGTTGTCTTTAGTCCGTTGTCCGTTGCTTAAAAAATGGAAATAATTCGGATTATACAATCGACTGCAACTGGTTTTCTTTTAACCACTTTCAATTTTTAAGATATAGCGGGCATTTGGCAATTGGCCAAAACAACTGACAACCAACAACTAACCACGGACAATTATTATGACCCTAAAACACATCGATGAATACCGGGATGCGGAAATATCCAAAAGTCTAATCGAAAAAATTAAAACCGCCAGCAAAAAAAATATTCGCTTAATGGAGGTGTGCGGTACGCATACGGTGTCCATCTTTCGCAGCGGCATCCGTTCGGTTTTGCCCAGGACCATTTCGTTGCTCTCCGGACCGGGATGCCCGGTGTGCGTGACGGACCAGGCCGAGGTCGATGCCTTTATCGAGCTTGCCCGGATAGATGATGTGATTATTACCACTTTTGGCGATTTGATGCGGGTGCCGGGTACAAAATCATCCCTGCAAAAAGAACGTGCCGCAGGGCGTGATATCCGGGTGGTGTATTCAACCGTCGACGCTCTTGAAATTGCCAGAAAAAATCCTGCTAAAAAGGTGGTGTTTCTCGGTGTCGGGTTTGAAACCACGGCCCCAACCATCGCCGCCGCTATCCTTACGGCCGCCCAGCAGGATGTGAAAAATTTTTCTGTAATTTCCGCGCATAAACTCGTCCCGCCGGCATTAGAGGCGCTGATGAGTGCAGAGGCGGTAAAGATTGACGGGTTTATTTTGCCCGGACATGTTTCGGTGATTATCGGTTTGAAATCCTATCAGCCTTTTTTTGATCAATATAAAATACCGTGTGTTGTTGCCGGCTTTGAAGCGACCGACATTTTGCAGGCCATTAAACTGCTGGTCGACATGCTGGAATCCGACAACCCCGACCTGGATAATGCCTATCGGCGGGCGGTGACACTTGACGGCAACACCAAAGCCCAGCAGATCTTAGATGAGATATTTGAAACGGCCGACGCTTGCTGGCGCGGGATCGGCGTAATCCCGCGGAGCGGATTAAGAATCCGTGAAGCCTATGCGGGGCATGACGCCCAAAAATTATTTAACCTTGAGCTTCCGGATGCAAAAACGCCGAAGGGCTGCGCCTGCGGCGAAATTCTTACCGGAACCAAGACGCCCCCTGAGTGTGCCCTTTATAAAAATGTCTGCACGCCCATGGAGCCGGTGGGGCCCTGTATGGTATCAACCGAAGGAACGTGTGCGGCGTATTATAAGTATCATAGTGATTGAACTAATAGTAATGAGTGCTGAGGACTGAGGACTGAGCATTTAGGGCAAAGCATTTTTGATTGCGGATTGCGGAATGCGGATTGAGTTTTCCCACTTCCATCCGGGAAGTGGGAAAGATAAAAGTAATCCTGAAAATCCTGTTAATCCTGTCTAAAATAAAAAATAGATTGAAATCTATAATTGATATTAGACAACGGACGGAAAAATGAAAGCAGACAAAATTTTACTGGATCACGGCAGTGGCGGCAAGATTTCCCATAGCATGACCAAGGACATGCTGCTGCCGGTTTTTGATAACCCCATTCTTGCGGCACTCAATGATGGGGCCATTTTTGAGCTAGCGGGTTTAAGAATCGCTTTTTCCACCGATTCTTACACCGTTGAACCCATTTTTTTCCCGGGCGGTAGCATCGGTGACCTGGCCATCAACGGCACGGTGAATGATCTTGCCATGTGCGGTGCCACCCCGCTTTATTTGAGTGTCGGCCTGATCATTGAAGAAGGCTTTGCGATGACCGATCTTGAAACCATCATCAACGAAATGGGTCGGGCGGCCAGAGCCGCCGGGGTTAAGGTGATTACCGGGGATACCAAGGTTGTGCCCAAAGGCACGGCAGATCAAATTTTTATCAACACTTCCGGCATCGGGCTGATTCCGGAACACATTCATGTCGCCAGCGATAATGCCAGGGCCGGCGATAAAGTTATTTTAAGCGGCACAATTGCCGACCACGGGATTGCCATATTGACCCGGCGCGAAGGGCTTTCCTTTGAGACCTCATTGCAGAGTGATTCGGCCCCCTTGAATCACATGGTAAGAAAGATGTTTATGGCCACCGCCGGGAACGAAATTCATGTTCTGCGGGATCCGACCCGCGGTGGCGTCGGAACCGCGCTGAATGAGATTGCTGAAAAATCAGAAGCAGGCATTGAGATCAATGAAGACAAAATTCCGTTAAAGGGTGAAGTGGCAGGCGCCTGTGAACTGCTCGGTTTTGATCCGCTCTATCTGGCCAACGAGGGCAAGTTGCTGGCTTTTGTGTCGCCGGACAGCTGTGAAGCGGTTCTTAAGGCGATAAAGTCCGATCCATACGGCCGGGCCGCAGCGGTTATCGGTGAAGTTGTCAATGATCATCCCGGCAAGGTCTTTTTAAAAACGCGCATCGGCGGCAAGAGAATTGTGGATATGCTCGCAGGAGAACAATTACCCAGAATCTGCTAAAAAGAGCATAGCGCAAAGGGTTAGTGAAATTCTGATTCGAATTAATAGCTGAGATCTTAAAAACCGAGAATCTGTGATTATTTGCACTGAATGGCTTAATTGGCAGCCATTGTAATAAAATAATCTGTATACTCGTGCAAATGACAAGGAGGAAGCTAATGGTGAAATTCAGATTTCAGGATTTGAAGATTTGGCAGTTGGCTATTGAAATTGCTGATACGCTTTTTGACATTGCAGATGAACTGGAGAGAAAAAAATTGTTTAGGTTTGCTGAGCAACTCAGGGGCTCAGGAATGTCAATGTCCAATAATATTGCTGAGTGATCGGGCTCGTCATCAAAGAAAGAATTTAAAAATTTTTTAAATATCGCTCGCAGGTCAACTTTTGAAAATGCAAATATTCTAATACTACTTGAAAGCCGTAATCTGATAACTTCAAATCAGCTGGATGAGAGTTTAAATAATCTCGATAAACTTTGTCGTCAAATTACAAATTTTATCAAGTCTTTGAAATAAAATAAATTCTCATCTTTTTAAACGATATGTTCTATGCTTTATGTCATTTTGTCAAAACTCTATGCCCTATGCGCTATGCACTTTGCCGTATTAACGCTATGAAAAATCTTTTAGCCATTAATTTCGTACTTTTGATTTTATTCCTTCCGGCTGCCTCTGATGCTAAACGCGAGCACTTGATCCAGGGTCGCACCATGGGGACGACCTATCACATTACGGTGGTCACCGATTCTTTCAAAGGTGTGGGAGGACTCAAAGAAAAAATTGATGCACGGTTAAATGAGATCAACCGGTTTTTTTCCACCTATATCGAGGACAGTGAAATCAGCCGTTTTAATGCCTTGAGCAATGCAGGCGAGAAGTTTCGGGTTTCCGATGACTTTATACAAGTCATGAAAGTCGGTCGTAAAATCCATCAGCTATCTGAAGGTGCCTGGGACGGCACGGTAAACCCATTGGTGGATCTGTGGGGCTTTGGGCCAACCCCGAGAGAAATGAAAATGCCACCAGCAAGTGCCATCGAGGAGCGATTGCAAAGCGTCGGCTTTGACCGTATCCAAATCATCGAACCAAATTTTATTGTGAAAAATTCGGCAAAGGTCAGCCTTGACCTTAATTCCATTGCCAAGGGTTTTGCGGTGGATCAAGTCAGCCAGCTGATTGCCGCCAGCGGCTTTGAAAATTATCTGGTTGAAATCGGCGGAGAAGTCTATGCGGCCGGTCTCCGCAAAGACGGCAAAAAATGGCGGGTGGGTATCAATCGGCCGCAGAAAGATGCGGCCTTCAACGAAGTTTATAAAGTGGCCTCCCTTTCCAACCGGGGGTTCGCTACCAGCGGTGATTACCGAAATTTCTTTGAAATCGACGGTGTGCGCTATTCGCACGTGATTGACCCGCGCACCGGATACCCTGTCTCCAACGGCATTGTCAGCGTTTCGATTATTGCCAATAACTGCACCCTGGCAGACGGCCTGGCAACTGCGATAATGGTGATGGGTGTCGAAAAAGGGATTCCTTTGCTAAAACGATTAGATGATGTTGAAGGTTTGATCGTTGTCGAAGAATCCGACGGCAGCCTGGCTGATTTCTATTCCACCGGCTTCAGAGCAGATCACCAAAAACAATTCTATCCCAAATAACAATACCAAATATTGGATGTTTTTTTTTAACCATTTTGATGATTTAGATGGGTAAAATTTACTTTTAAAAAAGGGGACTATTTTTTCGATTTGACATGACGAAGTAATCAGAATATTAATTTAGATTATTTTTTTCTTCGCTGCATCTGGTCTTTTCTTTGCCATCGCAGGATAGCTGCTGAATAAAGCCAGAGGGTATCCCCATGCGCTTCTCTTTTAAGGAGATGTTGGAGTGGACAATTCGCAGGCCTTTAGTTGTTATTGCAATCGTCTTGGCAGTTACCCTTTTTTTCGCATGGCAGACCCGCCATCTTTCATTTAAAACATCTATCTATGACCTTCAGATTGAAGACCTGCCCGAAACGACCCGCTATGAGGATTTTAAAGAGCTTTTCGGTTCCGATGAGATTATCCGGGTGGTCGTCAAAGGTGAAAATGTTTTTGATGCGCTGACCTTTCGCAAAATCGAGCAGCTGGCTGAAAATGCTGCTCAAATCGATGGCGTCAGGCGGGTCATCAGCCTTCCGGGGATAAAGAAAGCTGTAGACGTAAGCGGCAATTGGAGCCTGGAAAAATTTTACGCCGTCGTCTCGGGGGCCGATTTATTCCAAAATAACCTCTTTTCAAGCGACGGCAAGACCACGGCGCTTACACTGGTGTTAAAAAAGGAGGCCGCTCCTGATGATGTCATTCGTTACGTGAGAAAGTTGATTGCCGCTTCATCCAGGGATCTGACCCTGTATCAGATCGGGATGCCGCTGGTTTCCGAGGCGCTTGCCAAATTTACCGAGAAAGACTTTTTACGGTTACCTCCCATAACCCTTCTGCTCATTGCGATTATCCTCTTTTGCCTGTTCAGGAAGCTGCGCTATATCTTGATCCCTTTTACCTGTGTGGGATTTGCGTTGATATGGACTTTCGGTCTTATGGCGTTACTTCGTATCCCGCTTTCCATGTTAACGATGATTGTTCCGGTTTTTCTCATAGCGGTTGGGACGGCATATTGTCTCCACATTGTTTCTGAGTACATTGCCTGCTCGAAACGCACCGATTCACGGGCAGATGTGACCGCCCTCACATTTTCTTATATCGCTTTTCCCACTTTTCTGGCTGTTTTGACGACCATTATCGGTCTGGGCTCTCTTCTGGTCAATCGCATTACCATGATTCAAGAGTTTGCCATTTTTGCATGCTTCAGCATGGTAAGCATGTTGATTATTGTTCTTACTTTTCTTCCGGCTGCCTTATCGCTTGTCCCGATTTCTTCCAAAAAGCCAGATGCAGAAACCGGCACACCTTCGCTTTTTCAGCGATATATCGACCACATCGTAGATCTCAACCTAAAATATCAAAAGATTACGTTACCGCTTATCGGCATTCTGGTTGTGATATGTCTTATCGGCATTTTTCGCATCCGGGTCGAAACCAATCCGGTTGGATATTTTAAGGAAGACACCCCGGTCAGACGCAACTTTAACGACATTTACCAACATTTATCAGGGAGCTTCCCGATCAATGTTGTTATGGGAAGCGCACAAGGCGACTATTTCGAAAATCCGGCCCATCTGGCCGATATTGCCCGCCTTCAGGCGTTTCTGGAAAAGTTGCCCGGTGTGGATAAAACGATTTCCTTTGCCGATTATTTGAAGCTGGTCAACTATGCCCTCAATAAATTCGCGCAACAACATTATGTCCTGCCCCAGGAGGGATTTGAAGTCAGGATGGCCATTAACAATTATACCACCATGCTCGGCCAGGACATGCTGACCCGTTTTATGAGCCCTGATTTTTCAAAAACAAATATCCTGTTGCTCACCCACATATCCAGTTCCAGGGATTTTATTCAGGTCCGCGACGAAATACTGGCGCACGCTAAACAATATTTTTCAAAGGATCTGGAGTGGGATGTCACCGGTCTCGGGATGGCGATTTCAGCCAGCAGCCAGCATTTAACCGCCGGGCAGATCAAAAGCCTCTCGATTACGATGGTTTTGGTTTTTGGGATCATGTTTGCTCTCTTTTTGTCGATCAAAGTCGGGCTGATTGCTGTCGTTCCCAATGTATTTCCTATTATTATTAATTTCGGAATCATGGGATGGTTCGGCATAGAGCTCTCCATGGCAACAAGCCTTATTGCCAGCATCGCCATCGGGCTGGCAGTAGATGATACCATTCATTATCTTGTGCGCTATAACCGGGAATTCAAGACGGATTTAGATGAAGAACGGGCTATCAGAGATACGCTCACACATGTGGGCAGACCGATCACCTTTACCACCGTGACCATTTGTGTGGGATTTTCTGTATTGCTGTTCTCAAGTTTCAAGCCAACCGCCATTTTCGGTGTCATGATGGTGATCACATCGCTTTCGGCGCTGGTTGGGGATTTGATTGTGCTTCCATCCCTGATACAGCATGTCGAAGTGGTGACCTTGTGGGATTTGCTGCGGTTAAAGCTCGGCAAGGAGCCTCCCGAGGGGATACCGCTTTTTAAAGGACTGTCGCACACTCAGGTTCATTACATTATTATGGCCGGATCGCTTATAGAAATCGAAGCCGGCAAGACTCTGTTTCACAAAGGGGAACTCAGCGATTCGATGTATGCAATCGTCTCCGGGACATTGGATGTTTTGGATCCTGACAGTGATAACGAATCCGATCGAGAACGCGGTGGCCATAAATTGCTTAATCAAGTAAAAGCAGGTGACGTTTTAGGTGAAATGGGATTTCTTCGCTCCGCGCCGCGATCTGCAACCGTAATTGCCACCCGACCGGTTGAACTTTTAAAAATTAACTGGAAAATGATCAAGCGTCTCCAGTGGCTTTACCCGCCGACGGCTCACAAATTTTTCTTTAATCTGATGACCCTGATATGTGATCGACTCCAAGACCTTACCGAATGCTTTTCTGAAATTAAGGTTTTGGACGATTCCACGGGTCTATATAACAGAGAAAATTTCCTGAAAATTTTAGAATCCGAAATGCAGCGGTCGCGACGGTACCGGACAGATTTGGCGCTTTGTTTCATGAAGTTTGATTTTTATGACGCCAATCCTGATCTTGACAATTTAGAAAAGGAGCGAATTCTTCGTGCGCTCGGTGAATCTTTTTCAAAGGAGATCCGCGATTGTGATACCCTGAGTCGATTCGGCCATCAGACCTTTGCCCTGCTGATGCCGCATTCATCGATGGCAGATGCCCAGCTTTTGTGTAATCGGTTAAGATATCTTTTTGAGGAAAAATGTAATGTGGCGGAAGGAATGCAGGTAAAACTGACTGTTGGGATAGCCGATTATGTGTGCGAGACGGATCAAATCGGGTCTGACATGCTTGAAAGAGCGACCGTACGGCTGCAAAATTCAGAAGAAACCTGACTCCCTGGCGGATTAAAGGGCCGGCGTGTTTTGGCGGCGCTGGTTACAGAAATTTCAGAACCACCAGCGTGATATCATCTTCCTGTTGGGCGTCTCCCCGAAAGGCCGTAACCGCGTCAATGATCGCCAGACGGATGCCCTCGGCGCCTAAATCGGCGTAGCGACTAATAATTTCTTTAACCCGGTCCCGACCGAACATCTCCCCCTTTTTATTGTGGGCCTCCAGCACGCCGTCAGTGGTAAGAACCAAAATTTGTCCCGGCCTTATCGTTTTGGTGGAATCCCGGTATTGCCAGGTTTCTTCTACTCCCAGCGGGAGGCCCGCGCCTTCCAGTTTCTCGAAATGGTCCTCATCAGGGGAATACAGCAGAACCGGATCATGTCCCGCGCGGACCCAGGTTATCCGGCCGGTCTGAGCTTCCATCACCAGAAAGAAAAGGGTCATGAATTGACCGGTTTCCATGGTGTCGGCCGAGACCAGGCGGTTAACGTCGGTGATAATTTCAGCCACCGAGCCGGTCCGGGTGACTCGGCCTCTGAGATAGGCTCGCACACCGGCCATGAGCAAGGCAGATGAGATGCCGTGGCCGCTGACGTCGCCCACCACAACTGCGTAAACATTGGAGCCGCGGAGGGGCAACTCAATATAATCATAGTAGTCCCCGCCGGTTTCATCACAGTACTGGCTGCTGCCGGCAATATCGAAACGTTTTTCCTTTGGTGGCTGCTGTGGCAACAGGCTTTGTTGCACTTCCTGGGCCACATTCAGGGCGGCTATGATCTGCTCCAGGTGTTTGCTGTACTTGGCCACCTTTTTCATGGCGGCCTGAAGCTCGACAACGGTTTTCTCCAGTTGCTGGCTTTTTTCGAGCAGGTCTTTATTGAGCTGATTGATTTCCTCGAAAGCGCCGGCGTTTTGAAGGGCGATGACCATGGTGTTGGCAAGGGTGATCAGAAGCTTTTTTTCATCTTGCGTGTAAGGTTTGTCGATGATTTTGGATCCCAAACACATCATGCCGGTACTATTTTTATCAATGTTGAAGGGCACCGCACAGGCGACTTCTTCAGGCAGGGTTCCGAGTTCTCTGCTTTTAATCTCTTCCACGGTGGGGTTTGTGTATTCTCTAAGCAGTAAAATTTCCTTTGCGCTGTTTTCCATTTCCGCAAGATTGATGCCGTGAAAGCCGTTTGATACGAAGTGAACGGTTTCTTTGGAATGCAAATTGATGATCAGGATGAAACCCTCAACCACGCCGAAGTTGCCCATGGTCATAAGAAGAAAATTCTGCAGGATGCTCCCGGAGTCCAGCGTGCCGAATAAATCTTTACTGATGTCAAACAGCGTGCCCAGGTAATAGGTGCGCAGATCCAGTTCATTCTGGTGGGCTTCGGTGTCTTTAGGATCGAGCCTGTCGATTTTCATTATGATTTATTTTTTGGGTAAAGGTTCAGATTTTGAAGGGCTGCTAATGGATCAGGGAACACGAAAAAGTTGCGCAAGTCAAGAGAAAAAGCAGGAAAGGGAAGGGTTGCCGCCGGATCGAATATTGCTTTACTGGCCCATAAAGTTGAAGCGCTCGAAAAGAAGGTTTTTGAAAGTCAACGCAGCGAAGAGGCCTCAAGGGCCAATCAGGCGATTTCCAAAAACCTTACCCTTCGGAAACCTTCATGTGATTTTTTCGCTGAAGCGTCAGCATCGTAATATCATCTTCCTGAGGAGCCCTGCCGATATGGGCAAAAATACTTGTTCCGATCCTTTGCATGAGATCCAGTGCGTTATCCACAGGTTGAGACAACAAAGAGTTTAGACGCTTTTTGGTAAAGCGATTCCCATCTGGTGTGCGTGCATCGATAACCCCGTCGGTATACGCAAACAGAATTTCGCCCGGCTGCAGCTGGATCTCTTTATATGCGAATTTTGCCTCTTGAAATATGCCCACAGACGGTCCGGTGGGCACTAAACGATCTCGTATACCATTTTGATCAATAACAAATACAGCTTCGTGCCCGCCGTTGACGTAAAACAGCTCCCCGTTTTCGGGATTCAAAACACCGAAAAAAAGCGTGGCAAACATACTCATCTCATTGTCCTGGGCGATGTATTCATTGGTCAGTGCTACTGCGGTGAGCGGGTTGCTCTGCTCTATGTCGTGAGTTTCCTGATGTATTATCATGTCACCCGCTCTTTTCTGGCTGGCAGAAAGGAATGATTCACACAAGTGCTTACACAAGTGCGTTTGTCCGGAAAAAATCCGAATTAAGCTGCGGAACAGCGCCATAAAAAGCGCCGACCCCACGCCTTTGTCACACACGTCACCGACGACCAGGCCAACGTAACCGCCCGGCAACATGAATGCATCGTAAAAGTCTCCGGAAACGCGTGTCGCCGGAAAAAAAAATTCCTCAATATTCCAACCGGGCAAGCGCGGTAATTTTTTGGGTAAAAAGCTCATTTGAATCTGACGGCATTTTTCGATTTCCTGATCGACGGCCCGGGAATAGGCTTCGATCTTTTGGTTGGCTTTTCCCAGAGAGTGGAGCGAATTATTTAAATTGGAAAAGAGGCAGGCGTTTTCCAAAACCATGGCTACCTGGGTGGCGGTGACCCGCATGAGCTCTGCAATTTCCGGTGTAAAATGAAATGGGGCTGAATGCTTTAACGTCAGGATTCCCAGAAGCACTTCACCGCTGACGATCGGCAGCGCCAAAGCCGAGCGCGCGCGATAGGGTTGATCCGGAAAGGTTAGCCAGCGATCATCCTTTTGGGTGTCATTCACCAGGCCGATCTTGCGGTGACGCTTCACCCAGCCGGCAAGGCCTTTTTTAAATGCCGATTCGATCAGCACAGACCTTAGCTCGGTAGAGATATCACCGCGTCCCAGGATACTGTCGGTCACGCCGCCGTCACTGTCGAGCAAAATCAGACTGCCGTGGTCTGCGCCGGTCAGCCCGATTGATATCTCAACCGTTTTGCGCAGCATGACCTTAATGACCTCGGGTTCATCCGGAGACCGCGCCATCGAAATAAAGCGTTCAAACAACTCCGACTGAGCCTGGAAGGCCGCACCCAATGCATCAGCGCTGAGGATTTCACTAAGTTTTTCGGCTGCCATACTCTTCATTGAGGAGCCCTCCAATAATTTCAATGTTATTTGTCAGGGTAAAATCTCAGGAGCAACTTGTTTCGGAGCAATGTGAGGTGCGATGTCGGTTCCGGTTTGATTTCATCTATGAAACCCCTGTGCAGGTCACAAGGTCCAGAATGAAATTGTGAAGAGTAGAAATCAAATACTATACAATAACACAATAATATAACTATCGGGAGATGGCTTTGACTTAAGTCAAAAAAAAGAGGGACGTCCATAAATATATAAATAAGTCAAAAAAGTGAGCTAAATTTAAGAAGCAATTATTTTATCGAGGCGATTCTGAAAGAAGTCAACGATGTGCATAGCAGCCGTTGGCTGCTGGCAGCAGAAAGATTTGATTTTGACCGGATTGCTGAGTGAAAGACACCCGTTTTGGATATGCCGGCAGGCTAGTTATTTATATATTTATGAACGTCCCCATCATTTTCTATGTCGGTATTTGTGAATTTATTTGTCGGCGCTGACGACGATGATGGTCAAATCGTCGTGCTGGGGGGCTGCACCCGTGAAATCACTCACGTCTTTAATGATATCGTTCATAAGGGCTTCAGCCGTTTCGGCCGGGGAGGATTTTACCACTTCATGAAGCCGCTCGAAGCCGTACATATCTTCATTTTTGTTCATGGCTTCCACAATCCCATCGGTATAGTAGACCACCTTATCTCCGGGCTCCATCTGCAATTGGGTTTCCTCATAGTTGGCTTCGTCCAGAATTCCCAAAGGGAATGTGTCCCCCACAGTTTCCACCAGGGTGGCTTCGGCTGTTTTGGCGGACAACAATAACGGTTGGGTCTGCCCGGCGCTGCACAGGCCGACGCTCCCATCCTTGACGTTATGCACGGCATACAGCAGGGCGACAAACATGCCGCTTTTGATGTCCTTTTTAATCCGTTGGTTGGCCCGTATCATCGTCTCGCCGACGCCCAATTCCTCTTCAGAGAGCATGCGAAATACACTTCGCGAAGCGGCCATGATCAGCGCACCGGATACACTTTTACCGGTGACGTCGCCGATGATGAGCCCCACTTTGCCCTCTCCAATCTTAAAAAAATCAAAGAAATCTCCGCCCACCTCCCGGGCCGGCGTTGAACTGGCGGCAATTTGATATCCCTCGACCTCCGGGCAGCTCGCCGGTAGCATGCTCATCTGAAGGTCGTGGGCACTGGTCAGGTCTTCTTCCATGCGCAGCTTAACCAGGAATTCTTTAAATAGCCTTGAATACTCGATGCCGACGGCGCCGGCAAAGGCCAGCGGAGCCTGAAAAAATAAGGGCATGACAATCGGGTACCAGATCGCGTTGGTTTTAAATAAAATGACCGCAACCGCCAGGTAAACAACGCTCAAGCCAACGATGCACAGGGCGCCGATTTTAAGCGAAAACAGGCGGCAGGCAATACCGGCGAGAATACCCCACAGAAGAATAATCAACATATAAATCGTTAAGCCGACCGGTTTCACGGGGGTGTCTTCGATAATGTTTGACAGGGCCGTTGCCGCAATCTCCACCCCGCTGATAAAGATTCCGTTGGCCTGGGAAAAGACCGTATAGAAGCTGTCTTTTCGATCGGCCAGCAGGGCTTCCGACAGTCCCACGAAAACGGCTTTGCCCTTGATGTCATATTGTCGGTCCCCGACTTTGCCGTCACGCAGCTGCAGCGCCTCGTGAAAGGGGATGGTGGTGATCGTGCGCGGGGGGCCGTAATAATTGACATAGCGGCTGTTGGGGGCGGCGTACATTTTTATGAGGGACTTGAGCAATCCGTTATTTTTGCCATCATCCGCCAAGGGCGCTGAGGAGTTTAAGGCTTGCAGCATCTGTTCGGCAATCAACGGGTTGCTTTCAAAAATTCCGCGGATGTCTCGGATCAGGCGTTTAACCCCTTTGGTCTTGATGGCGGTGGCCGGGTCCGGCGGCAGGTTGGCGGTCTGCTCGGGGCTGACTTTTTCAAGCAAACGCACAAATTCTTCATACAGCGGCAATGTGAGCAGCTGGAAAGTCACCACCGGCAGGGTGGGCGAATCCCCGGCGCCGGTCTGGAAGCCCCAGTACTGGTTGACCTTGAAGGGGATTCTGGGCAGCGAAAACGGCGCGGTGGCAACCGCCGCTGTGGCAAAGAGCTCGATGGGCTTTACGATTTTTACGATGCTGTGAACGCCCGGCTGGGACTGGGACCCGCCGCTGTCGGATAATTTAACCTCCCGGGAGACCAGCGGCTCGCCGATGACAACATTGCCGGCCTTTCTAATCGACTCGGCAAACAACTGGTCGTCTTCGGGGTTGCGCGGTTCGATGAAATGGACATCAAAGGTAACGACCGCAGCGCCTTCTCTCACCAGGTTGTCGACCAGGCGAGCATGCAATGAGCGCGGCCATTTATCAGGATTGTTGGGCAGGTTGAGATAATCGGAAGATTCTTTTTCGATGCTGACGACGACCACCTCGCCGGATGACTGCTGCACTCCCCTGAGCTTGAACAGCAAACCCAACCCCGTATTTTCCTCGAGATTGAGCGCAAAACGGAAAGGGCTGAGCAACAGCCCCAGCACCCCGATGATCAAACCCAGGATGATCGCTTTAAACAGACGGGATTTCATGAAGAGCTCCCGGTTTCTATACTATGTTCAACAGAGAAAAAATAAAAGAAACATCTCATCGACGAAAATGAATATAGGTCGAACAAACGCCGCCTGTCAAGCAAAGAGGAGTTCATTCTATTTTCGCAGTAATTATGATAATTGATACTTAACTCCAAATTATCACAAACTATTTGACTAATGGTAAAAATTATCATATATATGCAGCATGCTGAATGCAGAACTGGTTGAAAGAATTCAAAAGATCGATCCGCCCAAAGATCGCTCTGCCTTTTTGTGGGGCCCCAGGAAGACCGGCAAAACAACCTTGCTGCGACAGCAATTCCCAAAAGCCTGCTGGATCGATTTGCTGGACTATGATTTGTTCCTTTCTCTGAGTCAGCGGCCCAGTTCCTTGCGACAGATGCTGGAAGCTCAGTTGTCCAAAACGGTGGTGATCGATGAGGTTCAAAAGATTCCGAATCTCATGGATGAAATTCACTGGTTGATTGAAAACAGGGGATATCAATTCATTCTATGCGGTTCCAGCGCAAGAAAGATCAGACGAGGAAAGAGCGGTCTTCTGGGCGGAAGGGCCTGGCGCTTTGAGCTCTATCCTCTCGTTACGAAGGAGCTGAAGTCTTTTGATCTGGACAGGGCGCTGCATGTTGGACTGATACCCTCCCACTACTTTGCATCAAACCCTGAAATGGATTTAAAAGGGTACGTTCAGGACTATTTGAAAGAAGAAGTGCAGGCCGAGGCTTTAACGAGGAATCTTCCGGCCTTCTCAAAATTTTTGCGGGCCGCGGCAATCACAAACGGCATGCTTTTAAACTACTCCAATGCCGCAAGAGAATCCGGCGTTTCGGTGAAAACAATCAGAGAGTACCATCCAATTTTGGAAG